>QDKV01005392.1_pt1 | contig 98576 bp, 131 predicted proteins | sample 1861101 | NCBI WGS metagenome assembly QDKV01 (sample SAMN04275158, study PRJNA302643) | Fungus metagenome, whole genome shotgun sequencing project. | isolation source: fruitbody | host: Mallocybe terrigena | place: Sweden | collected 2013
AAGTTTGGATTTAGCAAACCACAACGATTAGCCGTTTTCAGGGAAGGTTAAAATCAATACCTGATTTGGAAAGTCATGTGATGTCCTATCATAGGCGTTTACTTTTGCTGCCCGCCAATGGTGTTCAGGTATTAATTTTGAACCACACCTGAATCGTTGTGGTTTGCTAAATCCAAACTTCAAACTCCATGACCCTGCTTTTAAAGTCCGCAAAGTAAGGTTTTGAGATAGAAAATCAAGTTACGGCTATGGGAAGTCACCCAGTAAATACAAAACTATTGACATTTGAAGTATATGCTTTGAAAGATGAGATACGATGTATGTAAAGGCACATAAACAATGGAAACCTCATCTGGTTATCATTTCAAGGAAAACTTCGCCTGCAGGCTGCAGATTGTTGAAATCGTTCGAAGTTAACCATAACAAGTCACGGAAAATTTTAGAATCTTCAATTTCGAAAATTTTTAGGCCTATTCAGTTCGTTTTCATCTCAGCGTTGATCATCCTCCCGCAGGTCCTCGATGAACTTCTCCTGGCTGGGGAACTCCAAAAAACATCTCACCATCTCGTCATAAAAAATGTATGTGATGGAATAATTTTAGAGAATATATTATGCTCATGGTTTTAAAGGATTCTGTCATTGTTCAAGACCCAAGCTCATGATGCAGTGGAACAAGAAGACATTATACGTCGTGCATTCGAGGAGACTATGTTTTCATGACTACACAGCATTGTGAGCATCATCACTGGGTGTGGAATCTAAGATAACGAATGCTGAGGAAACGTAAACTTTATTTTTCAAATGTACATAATCAAGAAAACAGCTATCCTGAACTAGCTGAGATTCAAATGCCAGCAGTTTGCTTTGGGTAAAAATCATCCCTGAAGTCAAACTTGTCTGCTGTCGTCCATTCCAACTGGCAGTTAAGGCATGAGAATCTGAATATAGAAGAGAGGCATAACTTACACCGAGAAAATCCCCAGAAAATCTTGCCCCTTCCATAAGTGCATTAATGACTACATATCTCCTATATCTTCCCATTATTGCAGGCTGCCTCTGCATCATGGAAAAATCACCCTCAATACACTTCTCCAGCTCTACATGTGACATCATTGGCGACAACTTGGGGTTCCCCAGAAACGCCTTGACTCCTATTTCCAAAGCCTCTCTTTGGGAAGGCGCACGAAACCGTGTATATTGTTTTATCCACTTTTGTCGAGATGTCAAGTCCTGGTCGGCGTAGTATTCAGGCGGGGATTCAATAAGAGATATGTCCCCATCTTCTATGGCTTGAAGAATGGACCTCATTCGCAAAGTTCCCCTTTGACATAAATTAGAATGAATTAGCAGATAAAAGAGTCGGTGAAACCCACTCTTCGAGAATGACGAATGGGTCATTCGTACCACATTCCAATCTTGCAAGAAAACCCAACGTAGCGGGTAAAAGGTAACATTCCCAGAGTGGATGCTTTGCTAACTGTTCAATGCGATGGAGGATTTTGATGGGTTCTTTGAAGAGAGCTTCCGCAGTAAAAGTGACAATCCCCCCTAGGAATATCATGAGCAAAAGAAACGAATAGCGCAAGGCTTAGGGTGCGAACCACAAGGATAAATTTCTTCTACGATCCATGCTCGAGGGGGCGTCCCTTCTTGCGTCCCGAACGTGTAAAAGCTGACTTCATGCTGCTGCGACCGTCTTGAGACTAAACCGGGGAGCTGATGTAGCGTCTTCAGGGCACCAAGATGGACAAAGACAATCCTGCATGATGATCCCTCTGGCACCTTGCGAGATTTTGTCTGTTTGAGGATGTCTTCAAGCAGTCGAGCTTCCATAGTCATCTTTTTTGACACAGGATTCACTTCCGCCCAGATGCAATAAGGCGTGCCAGGGCGTTGGGAAAGATATTCGTAGAGGTCCTGAGGGAAACAAAGTGTCCGAAGGGCGTGGTGGTATCTCGGCTTCGTTTTCAAAGATTGTAACCATTTCTTTTCTTCCATCGCGGGAGGGAAAGCTAGTGGAAGGCTTCTTGGCTTATCATCTATGCGGTTCACCAGCTGTTCGGGTGAGAGCGTCCATGGTAAAATAGCCGCAATCAAATTCTCCGGTTGTACAGAATCGGGGTGAAGGGGAAGGTGACCTGCGATGTACGAAAAAGAGTGGTGGAAGAATAAAGTGTAACCAACAATATTGTTGTCCAATATAATGGGCTGCATGAAAGACTTGCAGGGTTTCAGAATTATGATTCGTTTGTGGCGTAAATGACTACCTTTTTCGACTTTGCAAGGAATGCAACTAGTACTTTAAAGGCATCGGTATCTTCCTCACCGTCTGGACTTAACAACGCTAATTGCGATGGGAATCGGAATGCAGGTAAGATGGTCGATAGGTCTACATTGTCATACAAGCCTGTAACTTCGATCTTCTCCACACCCTGAAACGCAGTGGAAAAGCGAAGACCCTGCTGCTCTCCAGTTAGGCTATGCAGACGGGTGGTGCATAGCGCAGGTTTATCGGCGTCAAGATGAAATGGTCCGGTCCACTTCCACTTCTTTGGAATCCTGTTGCAGGGTGAGAAAAAGTCAGGGAACTTGTGAGATCGCGTACCGTCCAGGCAACGGGGCTTTGCCATATAATGCCTTGGGGACAGGTTCCGTGGTTGGTTCAGGGGCTGGCCTAAGTGAGTAGAATATAACTCGTTCAAAAAAAGTGGTAACTCTGATAACTTACAGTAATGGAGCAGCCAAACTTGAACAGGTTCGATGAACGATAGGACCATAACGGAAGATAACATAAATTTACCTTGCAGGCATAATTTCTTGCAGGAATGTTTCGGCTTCCACCATCATAGGAGAAATAGCAGCTGGATTACTAAAAAGGATTTAACGAGGCAAAGAAAAAAGCAAAAACTGGGAAAGCTGACACTGTTCCATCAATTGACATACTTTGATCTGTTGCAGGTGCCTTTGTATTGACAGGAGCCAGAGTGGGCGTACTTTTGCTCGCCGAAAATTTGGGCGACATGCTTATAGGACTCGCTGAAAGTACTTCCGCAAAGACAGATGATCCAGGTGGCGTTCCTGCCTGTTCGGAGAACCCAATTTGAGGTGACTGAAGTACAGGTGTTCCTGTATGCATTGGATAGGTAGGTGATTGCTGCGCAGACGTAGGTGCAGAACCGGGTTGTATTCCCGTACCTGTACTCGGAATATAGATTGGTGGAGGAACCTTCTTGAAACTCAGATTCATGAGAGTCGAGGTAGTGGCCCGCGTCGGCAGAGGTTTCGAGCCCTTCTTTGACGGATTTAGCTCAGTCGCGGGCACTGCTTTTGGTGCTACAGGGGCCAACGCCCCTTGTGCAAGGCGTTGCTTTGTCGAGATTCCTCCGGAAGAGCGAATATTTGTAGATTCCATTCCGGCAATTTTGTCATGAGGATTAAATCGTCGAGGGATTTTGATGGACGTGGTTGAAAATGATTTCTCTGGCCGAGCAGCGGGTTGTTGTTTTGGTGGAGCCGGTCGAGGAACGGTGACACTTGCCAGTGTCTGGTTGGAAGGAAACGTTGGGGATGCTGTACCCGTGTGTGGATCTTGCTAAAATTATGGTTAAAGTGATAACGTGGTAGGTGCTATAATAAAAAGATGACTTGCACTGACTGAATTCCTTTTGCTGGCCAGAGGTTCCTGTCCAACGAGATGAGTTATTTTTATAATAATGTTCAAAATGACCCGTACATCTGACGACTCATCGTCGGACGCAATAATTTTTCGTTTCTTATGGGGAGGGATTCGTATTCTAAGTGTATCATTGAGAGCTTGTTGCAGCGGAATGTCTTCGTCGGAAGAGAGCTCAACACTTGACTGCAGGTGATGTCGGAAACGGGGCCTTACTATTCCAGGTGGTGCTTACCGGTGCAATAGCTTTAGAGGCTTCATATGATTGCTCAGGTTTACTCTTCTGGGACAATTGAGACAACGACTCCATATTGAACGAAGCTACTTACCTTCTCTTCTTTTATCATTTCTGTCTTTCGACCCCCTTTCTCTAACTTTTTACGTTCTTTCTTGTCCAACGAAGTTTTATATTCCCTCGCAAAAAATCCTTTTTCTCGTTCTAACAGTCCATTAGATACGTAACGAATATTGGAAGTAGGAAACGTCTCACCAATCCAAGCCTCGCTAGGCACAGCGACATAATCGATTGGATAATCTCTGTCATCCATGCCGACGCTCTGCCAGAAACTTTGCAGTAGCCGTTGGCAGCCTTGAAGATTCCTTTCTGGCTCCCATCTGAAGAACGGGTGTTATATACAGCAAGTCGACGAGATAGAAATCGGCTATACATACGTATCTGCGTCAGAAGAATACCCTCCCCACTGTATCGACAATATAAATGTCTGAGATCATGGAGTTGACCACAGGAAGTTTACCTTCACGCGATATTCCTGAATCTCAGGTTAAGAGTGGAGTCGTGCAGAAAACGCGCAAAACTCACCCATTTAGCGCGTCCATCGTCGTCATCCATCGTAACTCTTGCTTTTTTGATAATCTCTGTTGATACTAATAAAAAAGGCGTTATACGTTCCAAGCAATGCTAAAACGAACCGACATGGAATACTTCTTCCTGTGCTCTTTCTGGAGATTTTTTAGATCTCTTTTTAGAACCCTTAGATCCTTTCACCATTTTCCAACCTTATCTGAGACAGATTGGAATCTATGAGAAGTTGAGAGTATAACTCGGGCTCTCGTACAGAAGTGATCAGGCCAGAACGAAGGGCATCTTATGTAACATTGATGACGTTCGTGTAATACTTGTGCGAAAGGGCTATAGATGTGACGTGGGTTCAGAGGTATATTACGATGTCGATAACGAAGTAAATAAGGCACTAACGGGAGGGTGCAAAAAGGTCCTAAATGAAATGCAAGACAAGGAAACATAGAGCCGTACAGAACATGGAAGCGTAATACCCTTTGCATCAACAATTGCACCCGTAGTTCTGAGAACTCTCTGAATCAAGCTGAATGGGATCAGGGTAATCCACGAATCTATCAAGTACAATGAAGTCTCAACACGATTGAAGCAATAAATATTGCACTTACAGCGATTCCTCGGCTTCTTGTTGCAAGGCATTCTTGGCAATGGTCTGGAATGCTTGTTCAACATTGATGGCTTCCTTCGCCGATGTTTCAAAATACGGAATGTTGCCTTTCGATTGACACCAAGTCATAGCACGCTTTTGTGTAACCTGTTCGGGGAAAGTGATGAACTGATGAGTGTAAATAAGTAATGATTACGCACCTGGCGTTTACCTTCTTCCACATCAATCTTGTTTCCAAGCACAACGAAAGGGAAATTCTCTGGATCATGAGGACTTGCTTGAATAAGAAACTCATCACGCCAGCTATCGAGTGTTTCAAATGATTTGGCGCTGTTAACGTCATATACCAAAACACAACAATCCGCGCCCCGATAGAAGGCGACACCAAGTGATTGGAAGCGTTCTTGTCCCGCAGTGTCCCAAAGCTTTTGCGGCGTTCGTGAGGCTGACCGTTACTTTATAAAATCGCATACCTGCATTGTAACAAGCCTATCATCCACCATGACTTCCTTCGTCAGACTATATGGCCGAGGTGAGTAGCGAATGACAGAAAAGATCACCGGAACACACAAGTCAGCGCCAATAGTGGCTTTGTACTGGTTGCTAAAGCGCTTGTTGACATATTGATTCATAAGAGACGTCTTTCCAACACTGTTTCCCAAGCATGAGCTAAATGACCACAGCAGTTGGTAATCACAGACCCGCTGTCTCCGAGAATGATAACCTATTAAAAGTGAATAAGATTCCAAATTTACTGTGAGGCGGAAGTACCTTGAGCAATACACGACCCATGACTGTTAACGTCTGGATAAGTAGGGCAAAACAAGAGGGGGCAATGTGGATGACGGATGGTTCCGAGACGTTGTGCAGAAGCTGATGAACACTGCAAGGAGTCAAAACCAAGGAGGGTGGTCACCTATTTTGGCTGTTCAAACTCCGCGCCTGACCAAAGTTATGTCTTCATCTAGAGCACACCAACCTCTATTCTTTAACACAATGGCTGAACCGTCATGGCAAGAAACTCTGCGACTCAGGTTGGTAGAGAGAAATAACAGAGATTCCGCTTTTGCTTCTATCATCGAGCAGTGTTCGTGGCCGAGCTTCTCAGTTAGATTTTAATGATTTTGACATTTTTTCTTTTCCGAGGCAGACCGCAGACTAGCTTTGCAGACAAAGTTACTAAAGGAACGTAATGCACACCTGCTAGGGGCTTCAAATACGGTCAAAGGAGCAGGAGGCGCCTCAGGTTCAGGGGAAGAGTGAGCAATCATCCTTATGTATGATATTAGACGGCCTCATCAGGAACACAGTAATCCAGTTCGTGCAGCCTATACTACCTCTCTTGAAACACAGATATCATCATTACGCGATGAGCTTGCCAACTTATACAAGACACAAGGACAAAATGCTCAGCGTCTCTTATCGATGAACGAAACCTTGCGAGAGAAGGAGGAGCTATCACGAATAGACACGGAGAATCTCCGGAAATCTCGAGAAGAATTATTAGCTCTGCGGCGCAAAGTTGACCAACATGCTGAGCTTATGGCAGAAAAGGATAGAACTGTTCAGGTAAATTTCGGAATTTCGTTTTTTTGTAACCTTTTCAACGCGATTGGGCAGATCCTTCATGACGAGATTAGCACGGCATTATTAGAATTAAGCCAAGTCGAAGAAAGGAATCAGAATCTTGCAAAGGACAATGCAAAATTACTTCAACGTTGGCTTGATGCAAAGCAAGCAGAGGCAAATCGTATGAACGAAGCCAACGAATTCTATGAATCTATGCGTTCCCGCCACGACGACGTGCTCTCCTGGCGCGACAATTCGCAGAATGGCGATGTAAACCTCCCTGCAGATGCTGTTGCTTCTTCTGGAGCCACTCGTCCAACTTCGGGGTCGGGAAAAGGATCGGGAAGCCTGCAGAGTCAGGCAGCGACGACGAAGAATGGACCTCTGTCTCCAGCGTCAAAGAGAGTGGATCAGACACCGAATGGTTGATAGTAGATGAGACGGGTTGACTCGTTTTGTGGACTTTCTATGGGCAAACAATTTATATACCCTCAATAGTAACTTACCTTTCGTGATTTCAATATTGACAAATTTGGCAAGCATAGAGGAAATAAATTGAAGGAAACAAGGGTGAAACAAACTGGGGTCAAGAAAGACAGGTCTTAAGGCCAGAATGCATCTACATGTTCAAGAGATACTACTAGAACACGGAAAAAAGATGAGTGGGGGGTAAGTAAGCGGCCCGCGAATGGCTCATATTCACGAAATGGAGACAAAATCATTGTGGTAATCAAAAAAAGTTCATCACGCAGTTGGGCCTGACATTTGCGCGTCTCCACCAGCCGGCTGTTGACCAGCGGCTGCTGCTTGTTGACCATAATAGCCTACGAATATGTCAATGAAAAAAGAAACTTTTCAGACAAAAAGCAACAAACCTCCCCAGTAATTTGAGTAGTAGTTAGGATCTGTGGCGCCCCATTGCGGTTGGGCAGATTGGGCAGGAGCAGCACCTGTAAGGTCAGCTCCAGGCTGTTGAGCCCCAACATTAAGACCCAAACCAGGAACTGCTGCACCCGCTGCTTGGGGCATACCTGGAGACGTAGGGCCAGCGGCGCCGGGTGCGGCGCCCGCCTGTCCAGGGAATCCCGTGTAACCTGTAAAACCATATTGTCCGTAAGCAGCCGGTTGGGGCATACCGTACATTGGCTACAGAAGATTGTTGAGAATCTATGAACTTCCAAAAATATTTACATACAATATTTCCGTATGGTGAAGCTGCAGCAGCGGTTGGCGTTACAGGGTTTGCCACAGCAACCGAAGCATCGGCACGATCCTTGCCCCAACTGCACTTGATGGGACGCCCATGAACCATCTGTCCCTGCAATTGAACGATAGCCATAGCAGCATGCTCGTGCGTGTCCAGTTTAACGAAAGCAAAACCGCGATCGGCTTGCATACGAATTTCGGATAGGTAGCCAATAGATTGGAATAGTGGAATCAGATCGGCTTGGGTACAATAGGGCACAAGATTGCCAACGTAGACAGTCGTGTTGTAAGCAGGGGTCTGCTGTACGACGACATCATAAGAAAGTGGACCTCCCTGGAAGTTGATAGGTGCAGGAGCGCTGCCACCAACTGGAGCGTTTGCAGGCCGAGCTGCTGGAGCCCCTGGAGCCCCGCCTGCTGGACCCTGCGTTTTTTGATTTGCCCAGTTAACACGGATGGCACGTGAACCAAGCCACTCTCCGTTCATCGTCGCAATGGCTTGTTCAGCATCGGTTTTGTCGCGGAACGCGAGAAAGCCATAGCCACGAGATTTTCCTGAATTCATATCCCACATAACACGAGCATCTGAGAGTGTCCCAAACGCGCTGAAAGCCTTGCCGAGAACTTCATCATTGACTTCGGGGCTGAGATCTCCTACGAAGACGTGGTAATGTCCAGTTGTGTCTTCCTTGTTTTGTGAGCCCTGATACGCCCAATTGACCCGGATTTCCGTATCAAAGATTTTACGACCGTTAAGAGTTTGCAGAGCGGTCTCCGCTGCACGCATGTCCAAGTATTCGACGAAGCCATAGTTAAGACCACCATGTTGATAATTTTTATCTGGGATGATTTTGACGTGTTGGACAGGTCCAGCCACGGCGAAAATCTCCGTCAGCATGTACTCGGTGACTCGAGGACTCAAGTTTCCGACATAAAGGTGGGCACGCCTCTGGACATTGACAAGGTGCGTCATGTCAACAGAAAAATATGTGAAAGTATAGATAACGTAGATCAGCAAAAAATTTAGCAGAGAGAATAATATTGTTACGTACAGGTGCCTCGGCATTTCCGCCCATGCCTATTGGATTCATGACTTATATAAAGGATGAACGAAAAAGAGACCTGAAACAAATTACACCTTAGTTGAAAGCGAAGTCAAGCAACAATGCCATTTTTTTTCTCACAAAAGACAAGAAATGAGACTGAATATGATAGACAAGTCCGTCACAGGAGAGGAAAGAGACGAGAGACGAGAGAAAAGAGAAAGAGAAGAGGACAAGACCGAGAGACAGGAGATGGAAGAGAACCAAACGTTTCCGTGGGAGTTTTGGATCACGCTCGTGGTCACAATGTCGAATGTGTTGAAGGTTTTATCAAAATTTATATACAAAGTATATCATATCGTATCTATCGAGGAGGCGTAACATTCAAGAGAACATTACCATCCCCGCTAGGAATATAGGAGACATTAGGATTATTCGCCAACGAATTCACAATAGCCTTGCTTGCTTCAATTTTGCGGAGAGCAACAAAAGCCTCCCCTGCCTTTTCCAGGGACTTGGAAATGACTGCGGCCGCCTCAGCCTCTCCTTCAGCCCTGATAATGACGGCTTGCCGCTCTTGCTCGGCCTGTAACAGTTCTTAATTTTAAAACCCTTCCTCAATTCTAAATTTACCAACCTTTTCGACAATGAATTTTGCGCGCTCAGCATCTAAATGAAATAGTGCTTAGTAACATGGCAACTCTATGAATACTACTCACCTTGTTGAGCAATTTGCTTGGCCTCAACGGCTTGTGTAAATTCCTGTTGAATAACGTATATCAAAAAAAATTTTGTGGTTCTGGAGAAGGAAGCCCGACTTGTCCAAATGTCAAGTGTGTGATTGAAACATCTTCCAATTTTATGTTAAATTCTCCTGCTCGTTGTAGCAGGTCTGCACGGATACGAGACGATACCTAAAAAAAATGACGAAAATCCGTCACAATTCGGTCTCTTGATTCGCTCCGGTACGTACAACTTCTCTTTGTGTGATGAGCTCTGCAGCGTCGAATTGTGCTACAATGCTTTTCAGGATCTCGTTTCCAATTGAGGGAAGAACCCTTTCATCGTAATCCAAACCCAAACTTTGGTAAATTTTAGGCAAATGTTCGACGTCCGGTCGTGAAAGAACACGAAGCGTTATTGAGACCATTTGCATGTCCTTAGAACCAGTTGTCGTGCTTATATTCTAACGACATCATCATCACTATGCAACCTCTGCAGCAAAGAGTCTACTGAACGACATACCCTTGGTTTGATACGACAGTCGTAGAGGATGGCGCGTTGAATCCAAGGAACGAGAAGATGTGTGCCCTCTCCGATAGCCTACAATGTATGAATAATCGAAGTATTCAGAAAAGCAACACATTGCTCAACCTTGTCCTTTACACCAGAGAACCTGTCGAACATAACCGCACGATATCCACCAGGGACATCATATATACTTGCTTGCAGGGTGACAAGGCCAATTGCCAATGGAACTAGAAATAAATTTCAGAATATAAAATAATATTGACATGATAGCACTCACCTAGAGCTCTTGATGCAGCTTGTGAAAAGGCCATGGTTTAAACTCACGCGGCGTCGAAATAATTTGGAACGGGAACATTACATACACAAACAAAACGGCTTCAGCCGTAAGCGCCTACATCACATGACATCCTAAATAGGCGAAAAAAGCTGTCGTGGCTCCAAACTTTTATTTCTATACACTAAGCAAACAATTCCATGCAAAAATATTTTCCAAGATGGAGGAGTTCTGACAATACTGCTTTTGGAGAACTTTTCTTGTACTTAAAATTTTTTATTCTGAGTAGTAGTCATTTTTTACCTCATAATTTGTGAGAAATTGGCCGCAAAACGAGAAGTGTTTCTTAGCAAAATTTCCTTATAAGGAAGTTTTGGTTTGACGATTCGAGTATATTTGGGCAGCGAACAGGCGAGTCTATTTCCGAATACATAACCTCTCCTTGTTCAAGTTACATGTAGTTGTAAAAAAGGCGAATCTAGCTCGGCATCACCTCTCCGCTCACCACCCATTCGTGCCGAGTGACTTCCAAACTGCATTGCGCGCTTCTTTCGAGTGCTCGCCTCGATCAGGCCTATCTTCCTTGAAGCATACCTTAGTAGTATCTTATCTCCAAAACCAACATCCAAACGAGGATCCATTTTATAGTGAATAGGCAGCGAAGCCAAAAAAGCAACCAAAGTAAGCGAGAGGAAAGGATGTCGCGCTTCTTTGCCATGGGATGACATAACGCGATCGTCACGCCCCAAGTTTCGAATGGGTAATCTGTCTATTTCCTGTTGCAGCTATGCGAGTGTAAGCGTAAGTTAAATGCCAATACTCGCAAGACTTACCTCCGAAACGACAGCTTTCCAGCCTCCCGTCTTGTAAACTGAGCGGTGACGTCCATAACCGCCAAGTAATTCATCTGATCCAAGGCCGTTCAACAGAACTCTTGCTTTACTTGTGTACGGAATGGGTGTTGCATTTGGAGTTTGTCGTATTTGTCCCTTTCCTTTGGAAGCAAAATACAGGGCCAGTGCCAAGCTCTAATGAACAAATGAGGTGCAGTATATTACAACCAAAAGCAACTTGCAAGATCCATAACAGTTCGTCCTGGTATCATGAGTCCCTCTACCACTGGACGCACATCTCGACATTCCTAAATAATACGACACCGTGACAACCAGTGCGCAAACCAAGATCAACGATAAGGCTTACTTCAAATGGAACATTAATCTCCACCTGTATCGATGAAATTAGGAGAGGTCCCATGACGAAGTAATAAACATAATTACTCACAAAATTCCAAGTACGTCCAGGACACAGTCGTCGAAGTTCATTCACTTCTTTCATCCCAGTAACCCGATCTGGTACTTCGTACAGTGCGTAATCATTTGCTGAGATAGGACTTTGTTTTGGTTTTGAAGGGCCTTGGCTTGAGAAACCCCCAACGTTGTCCTGTTGTTGAACCTTAATTTTCCGCGGATTTTCAAAAGCGACATTTAAAAGGTCGATCGGTTCGTTTAATGGTATATGCCTATAAATAAAGACGGTATGAATTTCAACAGAGTTGCAGCACTTATCGAAAATGGTGTACTTGTGGGCAAAATACGCAATCACCGCGGAATCTATTCCTCCACTGAAGAGAACCGCTACCCTTGCATTTTCTTTCGTCGTTCTATGGCATTCGTATTCCAGTCCTCCAACATCAGCGCAACATATTTGTGTGAACTTACGGATGGTGAGGGATATTGCGTACTTGAAGCATAACACTTCCGTCTAGATAATTGACCAAGCTGTCAACAGCGGAATCCATGTAATCAGGTATTTTGTCAAGAGAGCTTGGGTGAGGAAGGTTGGGTGGAGGTATTGCAGTGTTAACTTTTCCTACATTGGCCTGATAGACGCATAGGTCAGAGACAACAACAACACTTCTGAAGAACCTACGAAGGGACGTATCGAGCCCATTATTGATGGCGTCCTGGATATCTCGATGAACGCTTTCTCAAACCCAACTACGATCTATGAATTCCTCCGTTAGATCCAAAATAAACCCATAAAATCTGAAAGCGGAATTACATCTCCGTAAACCTTTAACAACCGGAAATCAAATGAGAATATGGATTGCGCTGATACCTCGGAAAAATCATAGGCAGGATTTGCGCCGGCAGAAACTGAGGATAGCAGAAAGTACGGCGATTCTATACTGGGCTTATGAATAAGCAACGACCTGCGCCCAAGAGGGTCACGGGCAAAGTATAACCGCTGTGATTCTGACTGTATTTCAATTAGCCTGCAAAAATTTCGAAGCAACTCCTGACTAACGAACATGATAAAATATAAATGCATATCTGTATTCATGAAGCTCAGCTCAGATTTCGATGAAGGACACGAAATACTTGCGGCCCTTCCAAAGTACCCAACGCATCTTGTATTTGCTCTGGCGTCTCGACACAGCATAAAATCTCTGAAAGTCGGACTCCATCGTTTTCCTCGGGACTTATCTGTGGTTTCGTGATGAATGTAGATTCATCCCATTGATCTGCTAACGCATTCACCTCGATCCCATCAAAAATCTAGATATATGTAAGATCAAAGGCCGACTTGAGAGTACACGAGATGATTTACCTCTCCATTCCAGCACAAGATGTTTTGATCCTTCACATGAGGCTGCACAACCTCCGCATCTCCTCTCAGACGCAATTCAGAGGCATAAAAATCGACCAGCAAGTGCTGGAATGCGTTAACGTCTCGAAAGAATGCTGTGTCATCTGAACCACATCGTCCTATGTCAAGTTTCACTCTACAAGAGCTCTGGGCATCAGGACCTGGAGAATGACTTGAGGGAATGACTTGACGACAGAAAAGTATTCAACTTACCGCGTAATGCATTCGCCATCCGTAGTTGCGAGCACACATGGTTAAATTGCTTCTGACTTTCTTCAGTGTCGTGAATTTGGTTGGAATAGCTAGCAGAAACAAATATTCCACACATGTGTGAACCATCAAATGCACTTAGTTTATGGACTGAGAGATCACGTGTACAATTCTATCGCATATTTTACACGGAGAGCGAAATATTTGTTATCTTTATGAATCGACTAGGAGCTAGACATACACTAATGGCAATTCAGTATTACAAGCTTTGTCCACATACATTTTACCTTTGTCTTCGAAGATATCTCACGTATTGTAGGCAGAAGCTGAAACATTTCCACCACGACCAGTCCAGTTGACATCTGAGGAAAATATTAGCACCGAAGGTGAGAAAACAAGCGGTGACACGTACGAATGTCCTCGCCAGTTTTGAATCTCTCGTTCTCTTTCCCAGGAAGAACACGGAAGGTATGAGCGCCGAAGTAGTCGCGCTATAGCAATCATCAGACCGAAAGATTACAGGTAAGGAAGACAATTGAAGTACCTGTGCCTGCAAAAGGTTGGCGGGGACAATTTCACTCCTATAACCGTCAAAGAACGCAAGTGCAGTGCTGAACGCAGGGGTGGGAAGACCCCAAAGAGCTGCTTGTGCGACTACACGCCTCCAACCAGGTTGGGCATTGTGAATTGCTGTTACACGGATAAGGACTTCATTTTACCACGGAGCATAATTTATGATGACCTTTATTGAAGAAATCATTAAAAAGAAGAGATTCCAAATCGGAGTTCTTCTGATACGCAGCAGTGATGTCCCCGAGGAAGACACTCTGAAGTAGCGGATGTCAGAGGTTTCTGAAAAAAAAAGCCGCACGTTCACGAACCTTGATGATGCAACCACCACGCCACATCTTCGCAATGCCGGCATAATTCAGATTCCAAGAAAGCTGTAGAAACAAAGTCAAGCTTTGGTTGTCGTCGCTTTAGTTTAACAGACCTCTTTAGACGTCTCCCTCATAAGCATGAAACCTTGAGCATAAGAGATAATCTTCGAAGCATACAGGGCTTGTTCTAGATCATTAATGAAAAGCTGCTTGTCACCAAGGAAGGCTTCCTTTCGGGGACCAGCGAGAACCTTGCTAGCGCGGACACGCTCGTCCTTGATAGAAGACAAACAGCGAGCAAAGACAGCCTCGCCAATAAGAGTGACTACCATCTAGCTTTAGTGTGCTACAGCAATCCGACAGTGAACACTTACCGGGCGTTCCTGCATCAAGGGCAGCAATAGCGGTCCACTTTCCGGTACCCTTTTGTCCTGCTTTATCGAGAATTTTGTTGATGACCGGCTCACCATCGTCATCTTTGAATTTAAGGATGTTTGCAGTAATTTCAACCAGGAAGGAATCAAGAACGCCCTTGTTCCATTTCGTAAAGATATCGGAAATCTCCTCCGCGCTCAACCCCAAACCCCGATTGAGGATATCGTATGCTTCAGTGATTAACTGCATATCACCGTATTCAATTCCTAGAAAACGCGTTCAAGTCAAAAACACTGCTATATAGGCGAGTGTTACCATTGTGAACCATTTTCACATAATGTCCAGAACCAGATTCTCCGACCCAATCGCAGCAAGGTTCCCCTTTAACTTGAGCAGAAGTTTTTTGGAAGATTTCCTTGATATGGTGCCAAGCAGCAGGGGAACCACCAGGCATAAGAGAAGGACCATAGCGGGCGCCTTCCTCACCGCCGGAGACTCCAGAGCCGACGAAGAGCAGGCCCTTGGATTCCAGCTCCTTCGCACGTCGTATGGAATCAGGGTAGTGAGAATTACCACCATCGATGATGATATCGCCTTGCGCCAGATGGGGTTCGAGTTGGTGGATGAAGTCATCAACAGCCGGTCCTGCCTTGACAAGAAGAATTATCTTGCGGGGTTTTCTGAGCTTGGAGACCAGTTCTGCAATAGAATGGGCACCCTCAACGTTCGTTCCTATCGCCGAAGGGTTAGATGGAAGGATCAGGCCTGGAGATCATCCAGAAAAATCACCTTTGGCCTCATTCTGAAGGAAATGGTCGACTTTGCTGGTCGTGCGGTTGTAACAAACCACCTTAAAACCTTTGTCATTCATATTCAGAATCAAATTTTGGCCCTAAATAAATGCGTGAAATGGAACCTATATTCGCGATGAAGTGCGATGCATACCATGACTGCCAGGCCAATGAGACCAATATCGCCGCTAAACACTCAATCAGAAAAGACAGTAGTAGAAGAGTCACTCGGGGGGCATACTTAGCCATGATTTAGTTGAGCGGGATCGATTAGGTGACAGAAAAGTTTTAACCTGTCTGACAGTGACTGCAGTTATCTATATACTGTCGGCTTACACATCAGCCATATGATTTCATACACCGGCATCGTGCTTTCAGATCACGGCTCGCGATTCGTAATGTCCTCAGATATTTCTGTCTACGCCCTCAAATTGTCGCATTCACGAAAGCTGGGTAAACTTGTAGAGTAAAGTCAACAGTCCGATCTCACCGCTCAAGGGTCATCACTTTTCCATGCCATATTTGGGTATGTCCCACTTTGTTGTGGGTCAGGACACCTCCCATATTACAGCTGACTATGAGGGCAGCGAAAGACCTTAATTTTGGTCGTGTCGTGCCCAGCTTGGGAATTTCAACTACTGTGGACTCGGCGGTTCGCATGTCTGGCCATTCAATCATTCACGAAGGTTGGGTTTTGAAAAAGAGGAGGAAAAGGATGCAAGGTGCTGGCAGTGTGCAATTTGATTGGTTTTATCACTCAGTTGAAATTCTATACGTTTAGGCTTTGCACGTCGCTACTTCACTCTCTACCAATCTGGCCTTCTTTCGTATGCATTCGGACCCGGTCAACCAATCCGAGACCAAATATATCTCCAGAATGCTGCTATTTCCACAGCTCCTGGTCGGAAGGATATTCACATAGATTCCAATACTGCAATTTTCCATATTAAATGTTTATGCAAGGAGGATTACGACGCGTGGATGTCTGCGTTTAGGTCAGGAGCCATTGGTCTTCGTCGCGTTCTCAGCTGACCGAATTATAGGAAATTCATCTCCATTGGCATTGAAGCTAAGAAATCGGCTACTATTCGCCATGCGGGTCGACAAGCCAGCATCAGCCTGAACCGTTCCGGCGTTCTGCTAGAGGACATGAGTGCAGTATGCGTTCTCCCTGTATCCTTCGTTACATATTAACAATACCAAGGGCTTCAACGATTTAGAAACTGCCATTCTAGCTTTATGTCTTGAAATAAATCCGCCGAAGAATTTAACCGCGAATAAGAGATCCGAAAAGCACCCCGCCAAGTTCGGACTTTTCTGGAAATGTAGGCTCTACCAATTGTGGAATAATACTTGATTGACCGTCTTATTAGCACAGAGTCATACTTCAACGAATGAAGGTATGGAAACTAATCCGCCGATTCCCGAGACGGTTCAAGACGTTAGAGCGAAATTCGACGCTCTCAAAGCTCACTACTCTGCTTTGGTAAAAGTCTTGCAGACTCCGTTGCACGAGACAACTCTCCCGGCCTCCTATTTGCCCTTCACTCCAGAAGAAGATATTCATGCAGAATGTCTACCAATGAGACCTGCATCTGTTAACCGTAAATCAGTTCGCAATTCCATGGCTACTTCTATAAGCGAGAGCTTCGTGGAATGGTTCGACGCTGAAGATGATGGTCCACAGGAATTTGTAATGAATGTTGGTCCAGAGATGTCTGAACCAGGCAGTCAACTTCTTTCTTCGGATGAAGACAATTCGAGTGTGAATACGGACATTGGCCAATACGAGCGATTAACATCCCCTATTCCAGAGGAAGTCGTGCATCCAGGACAAGCACAGGTTGTCCGCAGGACGCAATTACCTTGTCTTCCACCAAGTGATGAGGGTAGTCTATTTGCTATTCTGAAGAAGAACGTCGGCAAGGTCAGTAGAATGGTGTGTGCTGTATGCCTTATTTGACCGCTGGTACAGGATCTCTCTACCATAACATTTCCGGTTACGTTTAATGAGCCGTTAACGATGCTACAACGAGCAGCAGAGGAAGTTGAATATTACAGTCTTGTAGACGAGGCAGCACGAACGAAAGACGCTATAAGTAGGATAGCATACGTCGCTGCGTTTGCGATTTCTAGTTATGCACATACGCGGCATCGAACTGGACGTAAAGGATTGTAGGTCGTCTCGTTACTCGACCGCAGTATTTCTAAACAGCCTTGGAAAGTAACCCCATGTTAGGTGAAACTTTTGAAGATGTCCGAATGGAATTCATCGCTGAAAAGGTCCGCCATAATCCCCTTGAAATTGCTTATCACGCCGAGGGAGATGGTTGGGAGTTAACTGCGACTACTTCCGGCAGGACAAAGTTCTGGGGTAAGATCTGCTCCAGTTTTTCCGAATCTTTTCTTATTGAGTGAAGGTAAAAGTTTGGAGATTATACCCTTGGGAACAAACCGGCTTAAGATCGGCAAAGATGTCTACGTCTGGTGCGTCTGGTCGATGTTTGATTTCACCATCTTGTAACATGCTCACTTAATTGCAGGAAAAAACCATCGTCTTTCATGAGAAACCTTATGGTTGGAACGAAATACTTTGAACATTGCGGACAACTGGTCATAGAAAACATCATAACTCGCGAACGTTGTCTTGTGGAATTCAAACAGAATGGCTATTGGGGTCCAACAAATGTCGTATCGGGGTTAATACACGACGCAAATGACGACGTCGTCGGTCACCTGGATGGGAAATGGGACGATCAGATATGTCAAATCCTCGACACATCGGGTTCTCATCTTCGTGTTCTGTGGAAGATGACCCCTTTCCCTAAGGATGCGCCCGAATACTATGGATCCACATACTACGGCATTACACTTAATGAAATCACAGGCGATCTTGTCGGAAAGCTTCCTCCTACAGATTCGCGGTATAGACCTGACGTGAGAGCTTTGGAGAACGGTCAGCTGGATCTTGCAGAGGAAGAGAAATTGAGGGTAGAGCAGATGCAACGAGCACGGAGGAATAATGGTCAGGAACGCCAGCCTAGGTGGTTTAGGCAAGTTGGCGACGATTGGGAGTATGTTGGCGGCTACTGGGAAAGTAGGGCGAAAGGATGGAAGAAAGATGCCATCGTTCCTTTATGGTGAATAGATCCATAATATTATAAGTCTATAACTAGCGCATGTTAGTATAGTATGCTGCTAGGTTATAATCACTTTGCAGCAAAGCTCTGTATGCGTCGGACTTTCATAAATAGTAGTAACTACAACTTCCGCTTATAAGCATTGTCAACATGAGTGTCAACATGTTTCCACGGATCAGCAGAGGAGCTCGTTCCTTGACTCGAGCTCTCGCTACACATGCCCCCCCAGTTGAGAAAGACTGTACCTCAATAACCCCTCCATATGGTTCCCTACTTCAAAAGCTTGAAGTTGTTCGGAAGGTGCTCAAACGTCCCCTGACTCTTGCGGAGAAGATTCTTTACAGTCATATCATTGACCCGGAGGTCACTCTTTCAGGTGGTGGTAGGATAAGAGGTGAAGCGTACCTCCAACTGCGTCCTCAACGAGTTGCAATGCAGGACGCGTCTGCTCAGTACGCAAACCGATTATCACTTCCTCTTCGATTCAATGATTTAAGAACACATATAGGATGGCCTTGTAAGCATTTGAATGATATTGTGTTAAGTGAAAGCCTTAAAGGGCATTCAGGTTGCAATTCATGAGCGCTGGATTAGAACAATGTGCAGTCCCAACAAGTATACATTGCGATCACCTCATCCAGGCTGTGGACGGGGCTGAATCCGATCTCAAGGTTTGATTATGTATGCTTTAAGAGTACAGGTTCGAGACTGAATAAGATTTAGCGTTCCATTGTCACAAACCAAGAAGTTTTTGACTTCCTTCAGAGTGCAGCGTTGAAATACGGCATCGAGTTTTGGGGACCTGGATCTGGAATCATTCACCAAATTGTATTGGAAAACTATGCTGCACCCGGTATGCTGATGTAGGTCCTTCTTTTCCCATTTCGGAACGTCAATTGACTGGTTCACAGGTTGGGTACCGGTAAGTAATTTATAAACTACTACCTGCCTAGACTTGAAGTCCTCAGATTCACATACGCCAAATGCTGGTGGCCTTGGTACCATCGCAATTGGTGTTGGAGGTGCCGATGCCGTGGATGCCATGACTGGAACACCTTGGGAGTTGAAGGCACCGAACATTCTTGGTTAATGTCGTTGTCCTTATACCCATAGCTTTACTTATTTTTTGTGTGACAGGTATCAAACTAACTGGTCAACTAAGTGGCTGGACAACTCCCAAAGATGTCATCCTACATCTCGCTGGAAAGTTGACTGTCAGAGTGAGTTGTACGTCCTTGTTTCGGTTCACCAAATTCACAATACAAAGGGAGGTACAGGAAGCATACTCGAATACTTTGGACCGGGAGTCGCAACGCAATCGTGCACAGGTAATGCGGCATGCAGCATGTCGACTTCAATTGAACTAAGACGACATTCTTTGCATAAGGTCTTGCAACTATGGCAAATATGGGGGCTGAAGTCGGAGCAACGACGTCTACATTCCCTTATTCTTCAAATATGCAAGCTTATTTGAGAGCAACGGGACGGTCGGCAGTTGCGGCTGCAGCGGATCATGCAGCTTCAACTGGCTTCTTGGGAGCTGACGAAGGGGCAAAATATGATGATGTTATCGAAATTGTAAGGGATAATTGTGTTGTTTGGCGGCACTAATATTTTTTCCCTGACTTGACCCTTGAAGAATCTTTCTGAACTTGAGCCAACTATCAATGGGCCATTTACTCCCGATCTCGCTACTCCTCTCTCGAGATTTGGCAAGTTCGTTGAAGAGAATGGATGGAGGGATGAATTCTCGGCGGCTCTGATTGGCTCTTGCACAAACAGCTCCTATGAAGATATGGTATTTGACTATGTTTGCGATTCTCGAGTTGTGTATCTCATTGACTTCAGACTCGTGTTGCGGACCTGGCTAAGCAAGCAAAAGACGCTGGCCTGACTACCAAAGTAATTTCCGATTGACTTCCTAATGAACTTAACTAGAAATATTATCAGGTGCCTTTCCTCTGTACCCCAGGTTCAGAACAAATCAGGGCGACAATGGAACGGGACAATATCACTCCTGCGCTCGAGGGTGTTGGTGCGCTTGTCCTCGCAAATGCATGTGGACCTTGCATTGGTCAGGTACACTCCACATTTTTTCACACAGATTCGAAGCACTGAGCATTGTCTCTCGCAGTGGAAGCGTACAGACAATAAAAACGAAGAAAATGGTGAAGATTTCTCCACATCCATATTACACTCTTTCGTAGTATTAACTGTTCCCATAGCCATTCTGACCAGTTTCAACCGGAATTTCAAATCTAGAAACGATGGCAATAGCAAAACGATGAATTTTTTAGCATCACCAACAGTCGTTACTGCTATGGCATTCTCTGGAAAACTTTCATTCAATCCTCAAGTAGACTCTTTGATGCTGCCGTCTGGCGAAACCTTCAAGTTTTCTCCTCCCTCGGGTCAAGACCTTCCCTCAAACGGTTTCACACCTGGTGACCGTACATACTATCCAACGCCCGTGCCCAAACCACAGTCAGACGTACAAATTGCTATAAAAACGGATTCTCAGCGTTTAGAAATATTACAGCCATTCCCGAGCCATTTTGGTCAGTCAAACTCTCGAGGGTTGGAATTGCCTCCTCTGAAGGTGTTGCTTCGAGTTCGTGGAAAATGCACAACCGACCACATCTCTGCCGCTGTGTGTTTGATTTTCCAATTCTACGAATAAAGATACTGAATCGGTGTACTTTCAGGGGCCATGGCTCAAGTATAAGGGTCATCTTACAAATATCTCTGAGAACTTGTGTAAGTCTTGAATATCACTCCAGAAATTTGTTTTCTAACTGGCATTCTAGTGATCACAGTAGGCCCATATTTCGTTTACTTGCCATATCTCCTGAAGCTAACGTTGGATTCAGGCCATCAATGATGAAGGTGGAGAAATGAATGTTGCGTTTGACAAGGATACCAACACATCTGGCACGATTCCGGAGGTAGCCAAACGATTTAAAGCTCGATCCCAACCATGGGCTTTAATTGTTGACGAAAATTATGGCGAAGGAAGCGCCCGCGAACATGCAGCTCTACAACCGCGGTTTTATGGTCAGTTGGATTTCTAAATCGCGGGATTTTGGTTCTAAATGCTTGGCTCTCGTAGGTTGTGCTATGATCTTGGCACGGTCATTTGCACGAATTCACGAGACGAACCTGAAGGTAAGTTCATTACTTCGTTGATGATTACATAATTCAGATCTTTTCTATATTATCCAGAAACAGGGAGTACTGCCCCTGTGGTTCGTCGACAAGGCAGACTATTCGAGAATTGAATCAGGTGATATTCTAGAGACACTTGGACTCGCTGATGTCTTCGTTGGGAAGCCAGATGCTTCCATCAAGATAGAAGTGACTAAACCGAATGGCACGAACTTCGAAGTCGTGACTAGGCATACTTTGTCTGTGGATCAATTAAAGTGGCTCAGAGCGGGCTCTGCACTGAATTATATCCGTTCTCCGAAGACGTAGTGGGTTATCAGATCTATCTGGATGCAATTATGGAATGGATTTCAATGTAGATTTGAAGAAGTCATTATAATCAAGTTGTATTCTGTCCGTTCCTCGTGTTCTGAGCCACGTCAGAGTGTCGGTGGCAACTGCCATCGCCGAAGAAGGCACGCCTGCGAGTCGAGCAACTTTTAAACCATGGCTATCACGGTTTATGCCAGGTCGCAATCTATAACAATAGGCGAAGTGCTCATCCTATTTCTTTCTGAGTACAAAACCAGGAGTAATTGAGGGAAGAGAATACATACTTCAGTGTCATCCACATCGGTGCAATAAAACCGGACGTTGGAAAATACGCCAGACCCTCGTTCGTTATCTGCATTTCCGAGCATCTCAGCCAACTCGTGAAAATGAGTCGCAAATAAACATCGACTTTTTGTCACAGTGGCAATATGATGGAGGGAAGCGAATGCGATGGCAAGGCCATCTTTAACGGTCGTTCCGCGACCGACTTCATCCATGATAACCTGAGCAATACTATGAGTATATGATACAAGATACAAAATGTCTACTTACAAGACTTTTATCAGTCGCTCGACAAAGGATATCTGCCGTTTCCAGCATTTCAACCATAAAGGTACTTCGATCACGAAACAGATCATCTTTGGCGCCGATTCTCGAAAACAACTTGTCTACAACACTGATACGCGCATAGTCCGCTGGAACAAATGAGCCGACCTGTGCCAGGATAGCAATCAGGGCTGTTTGGCGGAGGAAAGTTGACTTTCCAGCCATGTTCGGTCCTGTTATGACGTGCAGATTCGATGTCGGGGTCATTGCGACAGAATTTGGCGTAAATTGACGGCCAGAAGAAAGAAGACCCATTTCTACTGCTGGATGCCTGGCGTTTACGACAGTGTATAAACCAGAGCTACGCAGAGATTTCATTACAACCACTCTGTTGTGCATCAAGAAGGAAACTCACTCTTCAACGATCTCAGGCCGAACAAAGTTCATTTCCTCGGCAAGAATAGCAAAGGAAATTGCTACATCTAATTCGTCAATGATGTGCGCATTCTTGCGAAGCGCATCGGAGTACCCGATCACCTAGGAACAAAAAAGAGTCGCGGTCAAGTCCCACAGCAACATGATGACAAACCTCGAGTCGAAGTATATCGAAGACCTCCTTCTCTGCCGCATTCAGGGCAATTTTTGTTTCTGTTATTTTACTACCTAGTTGAGTCCAATCCTGGATAACTTTAGCATGACGCAATCGGCCAGTGGAAATCAAGTTTACACACTTTATAAAAGTAGCTCTTTGTGGATAGCGTTTCGCCAATCCCATAGAACTTTGGGTTCTGGTCGATCTTCTTTCTATCTCGTTTTGCACGAGAAAGATGTACAAACATGCCCAGCTGGGAGGTCGAACGGAGGGTCAATGATGGCGCATCTTAGAACAACAACCTCAGTTCCACGAACAAGGGTGTAGTGAGAAGCATACCACATCCAGTCTGCAAGGTTTTCTCCATTTGCTCCTTTTGTTTGACCAAGTCCTGAACAAGAGCATGCACTTTGGACAGCTTTTGTGAGAAGCTGTCAAAGAAAGTGAGATATCGAATGAATAGTGACCGAAAAACACACTTCGGGTTGATGAACCACTTCTTTTCCTGGTTCTCTAAATTAGGCGTCTCTGTCTCTGTCTCTCCCTCTTCGGTGTTTAATTTAGAGATAACTTCTTCTCCTATGGGGAGTTCACTTGAATCTGAGTTGTCAATGACTGCTTGCGAAATCCTTTCGGATAGTTCTGCAAGGTCCGTCATCCGGTAAAACAGAGTTTCGACGCTGTCCCATTCATCTGCATGTAGTGCAAGAGGTTTTTCTATAACTTCCATATGCCTTTCATTTTTGCAACTTTGTTTCAGTGTTGCCCAAGTGCCAATTGCCGCATTCATAGAGATGAGGTCGTTAAAATCGGCACGGCCGAGTAAGAACCGCTGGCAAAGTCGACTAACATCGTCCACCTCCTTCAAAATCTCACATATATCGGCGCGGAAGTGCTGGCGTCTATGGAAGAAAGAGACCAGAGATTGCCTATTATTAATTTCGGCGACAGATGTACTAGGCGAGCCTGAAAATTTTCCACGAAGTGAGGGACGTTGTGTCTGCGATAAGCATTAACTTACAAAGCCACCTGGCCAAGAGTCGCGTACCACCGCTCGTCAGAGTCCGTTTCACTACGCTCAGCAAGCTGCCTTTCAAGCTTCCCTCTTGGCCGGTCTCCCTTATTTCAAGGCCTTGGATGGTGTGAGCATCAATCTGCATGCGATCGTGTATCTCATCGCGACGCGGCGCATTCAGGAGTGGCATATGTTCCAACAAGTTCTCTTGAAGGAATTTCGTTAGCAGTGCGATGGCGGGTGCCTCTTGACTGGGTATTGTGTCTAACTCCTCGACAAACTCGGCTGCAAGGCGTGTCTGCAAAGGGTTAGAAGATGTGTCAATTTCGGCGTCGAGACCTTCTACGGTTGTAGTCTGGTTGGAAGCGACAAGCAGTGAAGCAGGCATTGGTTTAGGCGACGGACACATGCCTTCTTTGATAGGACCACCATTAAGCAAAGTACAATAAGACACAAGGCAATTTGTTTCTGCCAATGCTGAAAAGATGGGATGGCCTTTATGCTGCTTCATGCATTCCTCAAGGACAATTTCCCTGGGTGCTAGCCGAGCAAGCTCATCCTGTATGCCCTCCATACTGCATTGTTTCGAGAAGAATTCACCAGTAGAGATATCTATCCAGGCGAGTCCCATCGGATCTGGCGAAAGCGTTGTTGGGGAGAGATTGATAGCGAGCAGATAATTGTTGTCAAATGGATTGAGGAAAGATTCGTCAATGAGTGTCCCTGGTGTGATAATGCGAGAGATGCGTCTCTCAAATTCTTTGATACCATCTGAGTCGTATCGAACGTATTCTTCGCACATGGCAACAAAACGACGTTCCTTTTGCACAAGAATCTTCAGATATCTATCGAGGTGAGGAATAGGAAAACCACACATGGCGACACGTTCGCCATTCCACTTCCTACTTGTGAGTTTGATATTAAGGAGACTGGCTACCTCCACCGCCTGGTCGAAGTAAGACTGAAGAGATGTCAATGGGGTATGACCTGAGGGTGTTCAAATGAAGAACCTCATAAAAATTCCCAACTCGGGTAAGAAGCAAGCAATGGGGAAAACGCCGTAAATTCGAAAGAATTTCTCTAGCCAAAAACGTCGTCGGCCTCGGCGATTTGTTAGCTGGTTGTAAAAAAAATCAGGGACTACTTAGTAATAAAGGTATCATTCGAACCTGAATCCACAACCTTTGTCGTTTTTGGTTGAGGAACATCATTTTCTGCAAGAACTGATAATGGAGCACAAAGAGCGCCAGTAGGTAAAAGCATACCGCTAGCCTTGCTTCTCCGTGATCTTGGTTTCACATCTTCTTCTTGGGCTTCTTGCAAAGTATAAGACCAGGGAGAATTATCGGGCGTTGTGGAACGTACCATTACTTTCCTTCTTCCTCCTGCCTCTGCGTTTTGGTTGCAATACTTCGTCTTCAGCAACTGATTCGGTAGTGAGCAATCTTTCCTGTTCTGCACAAACATGAATCACACCAGACTCAAAGGGCGGAGGTGGAACAATATAATCTGGGTTCCATTCCGGCAAGGGTGCTGCAACTACACCGTTCGCGCTGACATACGCGCTTGGAAGATCTGTGAAACTTTTAACAGTTTTTCGTCCTTTCTTTTTATCTTTCGACCCAGCAGCCTCCTGGACAAAAGAACCATTTGGGGCTGTGACTGAAAAATGACGCGTCTGCGGGGCAGATAAACACAGTGGCGATCTTTGCCAATAACTGGGAAGTGACAAGGGTCCACGAAGACGCGTCAAGACCATGCAATTTTGTTTCAAAAAGTTCGTCATTGAAAAAATTTGTGTCTCTGGGCACAACTCAACGCATCCCCTGTATTTCTTTTTTGAGAGGGACTAATGTACCTGGAAATACCTCAAAAACTCACCACAACTTATGACTTACATAAATACAAGTTCTTGGTTTCTCAAGGAACTCACGCCACATGCGGAGTTTGAAGGAAGCCAGCGGATTTGGACTTTGACACGCATTACAACTCTTCCAAAGAGCTCACCATCTCGCATAATTTTGATAAAAATGTCGCACGCAGGAAGACGCAGAGGAAATAAGGTCAAGAAGGGTGTTCAGTTTACCGTAATGGTCGTAGGTAATGCAAATTATCTTTTTTCTTGCTTGCTTCGCGTCGTTGAACACAGTTCACTTAGGTTCCTCTGGTACTGGACGAACCACATTCGTCAACACCCTCTGCGAATCCGAGGTTTTGGCCCATAAGGTTTCTGACTCTCCGGAGACCGCTCATGTCGAGGAAGGTATTCGAATCAAGCCCGTCAATGTTGGTACGTATTTTTTTTTAAGTTCTTTCCGTTTTTTTTGTCTCCTGACTGGTTGACTTCCAGAACTCGAAGAGGATGGTGTCCGAATCGCCCTGACTATTGTTGATACACCTGGCTTCGGTGACAACATTGACAATGAATTCGCGTACATACTTTTTACCCAAAGACCTGTCTCCTTTCTCATTCTTGTTGCAGCTTCCAGGAAATCGTTGGTCACCTCGAACGCCAATATGACGACATCCTTGCTGAGGAGTCTCGCATTAAGCGTAACCCTCGTTTCAGGGATAACAGAGTTCACGCTCTGTTGTACTTTATCCCCCCCACTGGTCACGCGTACGTTCTGTCGCTGAATGGTCAATACGGCTTAAACTAAATCCTCTTTAGTTTGCGGGAGATGGACATTGAACTCATGCGCCGACTTTCTCCGCGCGTCAACGTTATTCCCGTCATCGGCAAGGCCGACTCTCTCACTCCCAGTGAGCTGAAGGGTTTTAGGAAGAGGGTACGTGACTATAGTGCTTGTAGTTCAGGACATATATCAATTGGACTGTAGATCATGGAGGACATAGAACACTACGACATCCCTGTTTACAACTTCCCCTACGATGTCGAGGAAGATGATGAGGAAACTATCCAAGACAACAGCGAATTGAGGGTACGGGACTTCTGATGGCAACAATTTCCCGTGCTCATCTCGGTTGGTTCTTTTAGGCTCTCATGCCATTTGCCATAATCGGTTCGGAAGAAGAAATCGACATTGACGGAGAGCGTGTCCGTGCTCGTATCTACCCTTGGGGTATCGCTGAGGTCGACAATCCCAAGCATTCGGACTTCAGCAGACTCAGGAGTGCTCTTCTTAAGTAAATTCATTGATCAGATTAACAAAGCTGCACCTGACCGTCTAAATTAAGCTCCCATCTTTCTGACCTAAAGTCCCTGACACATGATGTCTTATACGAAACTTACCGTACTGAGAAATTGTCCAGGACGGTGCACTCGGAGACGCCGTACGTATTCCGTTATCTTGCCCAGCTTTTAACATTTCTGATTCTTTGATCATTAGTGACTCGTCTATACTCCCTGAGGAGCTTGCATCTCAGAGTGTCCGTCTCAAGGAGGAACAGTTGCGTCGCGAGGAAGAAAAGGTGAGTGATAACTTTGATTCGTGCGGTACAACTATCTTAAGGCAACGATTGCCAGCTTCGCGAAATTGAACTTAAAGTGCAACGTGAGATCAACGAAAAAAGGCAAGAACTTCTCGCGAAGGAAGAGTCTCTCAGGTAATGCTTATTTTCTCATGATACAAGGTTGAGGTACTGACCTTATGCGGTAACCAGAAACTTGGAGAGCCGCCTTGCTGCACAGGGCCAGCCCGACTTTCCGTAACTGAACACTAAGTTTGAGAAAAAGTTGCCTTCATGATATCAGGGAGATATATACCCTTCAACTTAGTTCAATGTTTGACTGTCATCGTTGTTAATTTGCGTAGCTCGTTACCTTTTAATCGCACTTTCATTTCTGCATAAGGATTGTCTTTGATAATACTGCCTGATACGGAATGAAATATTCGACTTTGTTTGACAGCCAAACAACACATCCTTTCGACGGTCAATCATTTGTGACTATCGTTCCCGCTCGCCGTTGCTGTCGTTGTCCGTACCATGGAGTTCGACACGCAGGCTTTTTCCCAGCAGAGTCGCATGGGCCGACGCCAGCACTGGTCAGGGCAACTATCTCCACCTCCTGTCGCCTCATCCTTGCCTGAACCAAGTCTTGTTCCATCTTCCCCCCCCTCCTATATGTCCTCGCGTCGCCGTACCTCAGCTGTCAATATTCGCCCAGCAGGGCCCCCTCCAGACCTTCCTATTCCAAGTCTTCCACCAACAGCAACAATGACGAATTCAAATTCTTCACCCCCTGCAGAGTTATCCGATACACCTTTTGTCACATCAACCATCTTTACATCGCAGCGAGGTGTGCCGACAGGTTCCCTTGGAAGACCGACGGCATCACCAAACCTATCGGCCGTAGCTGCTTTTTCGCAAGCACGTCAGGCAACATTAACTCCTCAGAATCAGGCACCAGTAACCATGGACGATCTGTCAGACCCGCCTCCGCAGTCCTTTCTTCATTCTTCGTCACGGTCTACCGACCGAGCTAGTGAATTACAAACCTCTCAACTACAATCAATGAGGAATCGAGATAGAGGAACATCATTATTAGCACCCCCATCAGACTATCGCTCAGAACAACGACCTTCATCTCGTCGTGCTCTGACACGAGCACTTGAGCTAGCTCGTGAGGCCGTTCAACTAGATTCAATGAACGAAGACCCAGAAGCGGCTGTTCAAGCATATGCGCAAAGTGTCGCGTTGCTTAGCGCCGTGATGGAAAGAGTCAGGAACGGTGAAGATACTACAGAGTCACGGAGGAGACGCCGAAGGAGCGTAGCAGCCCAGGAGGAAGAAATTAGACGTTTGCAGAACATTGTTAGCTATCTCCTCACTGCGTCTCTTACACGTCTTTTGACCGCCTTTCTGTCTAGCACGATACCTACGCAGATCGGATGAACATTCTGAGTATTATCTACAGTATACCAGCATTGCCGTATACCACAACACCTCTATACACAAATACCGCCTCTGACTCTACGATATCAATTTCCCCAACGACAACAACCCCATCTCCTCCTGACCATTCGCCACACATACCTCCCCGGAGCTATACCCAATATGCGCAAGAAATTGCGCAAGAGTTTTTAATCGACCTGCCAAATCACAAAAGGGATCCTGATAATCCTGATGCGGTCCACCTTGATGAATCAGTACTGAGAGGGTCTCCAGGTCCTTCGAAACTTATCTCAGCCCAACACCCATATTCTGTGCAGTACGATTCGGTTTCTCAAACACAGCCTACTTCTGCACGAACTTCCATGTCTTTTCATCGGAGAACGAGAGCCGGCTCGACCCTTCCACCCAAATCGCCACCTCCGGTTTCATCATTACCTCAAGCCCCAGTCGAAGCCCTTTCTGATCCGACTACCAACCGGGCCGATTCACAACCACATCCTGGAGAGCTAGGAAATTTGGACGTTGTGAGGCACAGAAGAACCCCTTCTGGCCTTGGGGCCCTGGAGGAGGAGAATGAAGACGCCAACCGTCCGGAGAAACGACCAGTAAAAGACGAACCGTCACGCTTTACCCCTAAACGCGAGTCTCCGCCTTTACCACCTTTACCCACACCATCCTCGATACCAGAGGCAAACGCCCAGTCACGAACGATACCATTATCAAGACCACCGTCATCCTCAGGCCTGGCTAATACTGCTAATGTTGTTGCACCTCGTCCAAGAGGAATATCACTACAAACTCGGAATGAGTTCACTTCCATGCCTAACACAAATTCTTCGACAAATGGAGCCATTCCGCAGCGGAAAAATCCTGGAAGTGCACGTTCCTCCTCCCCTGCCGACTCTACTGTTTCTGCAGTCTCGGTTCCTTACCCAATACCCTCTGTTTCTACCATGCCTACCAATAGCGGCTTTTCGGTTAGGAGTCGGTCTTCATCTCAGCCAGGTCGGCGTCCATCAATAGTAGGTGGACAAGTTATAGTCGAAGAGCTGCCTCCTTTACCTGTTGTCGGAATGAGGAATGGGACACCTCGAAAGGCGTCTGTGCCCACGAAGATGAATTACAACGGTCCACCACTACAAATAGACCCCAACCTTCTTCAAACTACGGCCAATCTCACAATCAATCTGCCGACCACTCCTGTATCTCCTCTTCCACCAGCACCACCTTCTGACCCCATTCTAAAACCTTATCATATGATGAATCTTTTAAGAACAACTATGACCTCCCTGACAGGTGGTTACGTGACACGTCGATTGCATGTGCCTTTCGAAGTCTGGTCACAAGGAGGAGCGAAACTTACGAACCTTGACGAGAAAATTCGAGTGGTTACTATCCTTTGCGATGCTTTAGAAGACCTTCAGACGAGCAGCAGTGAGTGCTTTGGCGCTGGCAATGTAAGTAGTGGACTCGCACTTGGTATTGGAAGCATTGGGAGAAAGGAAGCCGAAACATGGTTGTCGAAGCTAGAGGAATTTTCTAATGTCTGTGTGGGTGTTGTATCGAGCTTCGGAAAGAAGCTCGGTGTTGGAGAGGGTTTTGTGTCCAGGAAGACGACGCTAGGCGACAAAATCACTCGAAGGCTTGATAAATTCACCAATGGAAAGAAGTGGGTACTGTTCTTTTGCCGTTTTATCACCTCGACTGTTCGCTAAACTACACGCTTTCTCCCAAGTCTTGATTCCCCCGCAGCATACGTTCAAGGGCTTAAGAAATTGTTCCAACTGGCACAGCTGCTGGACGAACATACAAGGGCAGTCACATCCAGCCGATCTCGCAGTCGTATGCCGCCTTCCCAGTCGACATTCGTGCCTCGGCAGAGCAGAAATTAAAGCGATTCTCCGAATTCTTTGCCAGTGTTGTCTTGACGTTTGTCATACGGGATCTTTCGCAGCTGCTGGACAAGTATGTCAAAAAATGTGAGAAGTGGCTGGAAGAGTAACTTGGACCCATCTCTTCTTGACCGTGTTGCGACCAAAAACCAGTTCGAATCTTTTTTTTTGTTGCTGGTTATGCCTACATTCGAACTTCAGCCGGGAAGGTGCATGGTGAATACTCTGTACCATGCGACCATAATCTCTCTTATCTTCCGTTGTTTGAAATTTCACATGCCTTATTTTGCTTCCGCCTGCTCATTGTTTTTTTTTGTGCATTTACATACTTTGGGATTGTTGTAAGATAATAGAGAAGATTCCTTGTTTCTTTGCTTCCGCTTGATCACAATTTGCCCAACAGCTGCATTTCCATGATTGAAGAACATAGTATCTTCATTAAAACAAGTTAAATGACGATTTACGTAGAGGATAGCATAACAATAAATATTTAACGGAACAGGACAACCAAAAAAGCTCAAGACTGAAGTTAATAATGATAATAGTAGAGCGAAGGAAGAAAGGTTAGAGAGGGTCCAGTTCCATTCTGGCTGGATAGGTTGGTTCTTGCGGCCAATGCTGTTGGGAAAGGCGTCTGATAACGTCCAGACGTCGAACTAGAAATGTGCAGTGGCTTAATTCGCAGCAAGATATTTATTCCGATTCAGAACTCACGGTAGTCTTCTCGCATGTTTTCATCACCACCAGATTCGTCATCAGAATCAACAAGTGGATCAGTCGATGATATGACATGCCATGCTTCTGTAAAAGAAGGAAATTAATATCAGGGGCTCATGCGTCGCCTGAACAGCTTACGTTGGAGCATAGTTCGTGGCGGGTGACGCCTATTTCGAGATCGCGGATCGTTGGATGAAGAAATGTATGAAGGAGGGTGGTATGCGTAAGGCGAATAACGATTGCGTGGTCCAGTATCAGAGGCTACTCTGCGTTGGATGGGTAGTGCAGAAAGGAGGGAAGAGGGATGCTGAAAGTGCTCAACTCCGACGTTCTTCCGTGAAGAAGAGCGTTCTATATCTTCGCATCAATGTTTCTGCCAAGAAAGAAAAAAAAAAGATCGGGGACACACGTTTGACGAACGCGTCGATCATCTCATCGTCATCGTCTAGGTCTGGAAGAAGCATTATTGGTTCTTTCGCTTTGGATTTGTCGACGGTCGATATGATCTTGTCCTTCAAAACTTGTTTGCCATTAGCGTGTTTGCTCTTTGCTTTGACGTCTTCGCCAGCCAGAGAAGCAATGGCGTCATCATCATCACCTGCACAAGTGGTGGACTCCTTTGGTTCTTCTTTCGGTTGAACGAGGCGACTCCTTTGTGTTTGCAATCTGTCCGTCGTGACAATATCTTCCGCCGTCTCTTGGTTTTCTTGAGACATGTCTTCAGGAGTCAACGATCTTAAAGGAGGAGGAACACGTCTTTTCTCAGGATCGGAGAAAGGATTCCTGTCCTCGTTCGACTTATCATCCGGAACGGGTGATTCCAAGTAGTTGAAGCAGAGCCACAGAAAGACTTGAGCACGAGATGCCGACGACACGTCTGCTCGAAGGAATAGGTCGAGGAAAGTAAAATGACCATCAAAATGAATTTGACCAATAGGCTAGTGACAAACGAAGAAGCATGAGAAAAAAAAGTTGGTGGTTTCAAAAGAGTGAGACATACACCAGTATGATGAGCCAAAATAAAGATGAGGTTTGTGACACTCGTAGAGGGTCGTTTTCCAGATTTCTGGTAAATTAGGAATACCAAGTAATCAGATTTGTAGACTTTTTCTGGGAAAGGAACGAAACGAACAGATCGCGTCAGAATATCACCTGGTGTGGCAGGCAAGCTCTTCACGTCCGTTTGTAGAAGACTGTGCTTGAGGACGTGCTTAATTCTAGGAGCATCTTGCAAGTTGCCATCAGTCCGTGATAAAGCCGGAATCGGATGATAAGTGCGTATGCTGGTTTTCGTCGCCGGAAAGACTTGATAAAGTTTTTGTCAATTTTATGACCGCCATTGAAAACCCTCCCAAGGTCACACACACACTCACAGCTCATTGTCGTATTGACGCGCCCGACGTTCACCAACAACGCCAGCATAGAAAAATCCACAGCAAAAGCTGGCGACTCTCGCATCGTTTCCTTTAGCACCTTTGTCGCTTTCGGCGAATGGACGATCGCATTCGTGTACAGCTCTGCAAACGTTATCTTGGCCGAGTTTTCTCCGTCTCCTTCTCCTTCTCCTCCTCCTTCATCTTGTTTAGGAGGGGGGGCGTAAGGATTGGTGAAAACCGCATTGGAATCACTGAAAACCGCATTCAAAAAGTCGAACTGCAAATCGGCGCGGGTGAGCGGTTCGCCGTCGGCGCGTTTGATAGGAACAACTCTCCGTGTCGTCGTAGCTGGCGCTGGACTGGCGCGCCCTGGCACAGCGGCAGCCATGGTGAAGGGGGGAATGATTTCAAGAGACAACCTCTGTATATAACGGTGATGATGAGAGAGTATGACCAAGACTTTGTCACTCAAATATCTTCACATGGTTTTCTTTTTGCCCAGAAGGGGGGAGAGTTTCCATTCCGTCAATCACATGATGGCGATTTCGGTAAATGCTATGAATGATACAGCTATTGTCAAAAAAAAACTGAATGGCTAGTATATGGGTGTGGTATGTGTACAGAGAAAGCCGATAATAGAATACGACGGGATATCGTAGTGGGGATAATAGAAAAAAGACAGATGGTATAATAAACAATTGAAATATAATGTAGCATCAGGAAAATGCGCAACATCTTAAATGTTCTTAAATTGCCTTAACTGTACTTAATTTAAGGAAAACTCTTGATTTAAGGCAAGTCATTTACTGAATGCCTTAAATTGCCTTATTTTAAGCAATTTCAGAGGTTGAGTAATAGCTAAGTACAATCTAAGGCATTTCAAATATTTCTAAGACATCTTAAGTACTCATTGAAGGGTTCAGGCATTAAGAAAGGGTTTAATAATTATATTCAAATACTATTGGTTATAAAACTACTGATATTTTACATGCTAGTGTATGGAGAGGTGGTGGCAATAGAAAAGACCTGCCACCCTGAAAACGAGCACATTTGCTCATTGTCGAGGGTAGCAGGACGTCGCGTCTCGTCGCGGCAAGTGGTGGTGGCAGATGGCAAGGACGCGACACGAGGAGGAACAGCCTCCTCGTTTCGTCGTGTCGTACCTGTAAATAAATAAATAAAGAGAAAAAAAGAAGAAGAATAGTGGGGGTACCTTTACGCCCACGTTCTTTACCTTTCCCGTTTCATAAAATTTGGCTATTTACAAACATAATGATCGAATGGATAGAACATTACAGGACTCCACAACCAATTGCAATACAAATGGCTCGTTTCTGATCAATGTTCGGAGCAAGTTGAGCATTGTAGCCTTCGAGATACGCCGTGGTCTGCGGGCCAGTCAATCCATCAATGTCATCCACACTCCGAAGTGGGGGAAGGTTATGCTACCGACACAGAACAGTCAGATAAGAATGTAAGAGTGAGCAGGATATACCTCGTCCGTTGGATCATCTCCATTCACAAACGGAACGACTTTAAACGAGCGGTCACGTCCATCGCCACACTGAAGATAATATGTCTATTTGAACAACATTGTAAGAAAATCGTTTGGACCAGTGAACTTCAACTCACAATGTGGGCGGTGCGTGTCAGTGGTGCCAAAGCCGCTGCCAAGGCTGGCGCAAACCAAAGTGGCACAGCTGTACAAGGGTGAGTCCGATACGAATTTGAGGAAGAAATCTGGCATACGTCCAGCTCTCGTGGCCTCAAGAGTTGGTGGATCTTGTTGCACAGTAGTGGGGGGCATCTTGACAAACCTAAAACAAGCTGGTGATCAGTAAAAATCCCCGTGGGAAGTGAGTTTCCATTCGATGCCGCTAACTACAACGAAACCCATGGATATGGCGATTTCGGTAAATGCTATTGAATGAAATACAGCTATTGTCAAAAAAACTGAATGGCTAGTATATGGGTGTGGTATGTGTACAGAGAAAGCCGATAATAGAATACGACGGGATATCGTAGTGGGGATAATAGAAAAAAAGACAGATGGTATAATAAACAATTCCGGAATATAATGTAGAAACAATAGAGATTATGACCTGTTAAGAGAGGGAAAAGGGAATAAAGCATAGATCTAAGAAGAAAGAAAGAAGGTTTATTTTCATCGCAAGTCAGCGAAAGGGTGCACCAGTCTGTCCCTCTTCCATGCGCTAAGGATCCATTCCAGCACATCCACCACAGCACTGCTCCGATACATCAACCCATGGTCTGCACCGTTCACCACCTTCACCGAACATCTGTCAGATCCCATAGCCCGTTCCATCCACCGCACCGCATTTTCCGCAATCTTCTCATCCTTATCTCCATACCACACCCTGACCCTATGAGGATAATTTTCATATGAAAAGCCCCATGAGTGATTCTCATGGTTGAGGATCTGAAGAAGATCATTCGTCGTGCCCTTTGACGACTCCGCGTGAGATGCGGCAATAAGGGCATTGCCCAGCTGAGCTTGGAAATTCCCTTCGTCAACAGGTGGAGCGGGTGTCGAGAACACACTGCTTGGCGAGGGCGGGCCAGGTGTGGACCCCGTCGCATGTGAAGTCGAGGTAAAGGATATCGATCTTCGTCCTGAACTTCGCGGAGTGGACGCTGAGCCAGAACCTAAACTCCCAGTAGATAATATCCGCTGAGGAGTCATGCCAAGATCACATATGTCAGGTTTTATTGAATGCGTCCATGATAAATCTTCCAAGCCAAGTCCAACATCGATCTGAAGAGCAGGTGGCAGTAGTGGTTGAGGGCCTAAAGACTCGGATTTCCGTGAAAAATGGCCCTTGTTCTTTAATGAGCCCATAGACGTGAGAGCTCGCAACTTTCTGGACGGCTTCTCTTTCTCCTTTTCCTTCTCTTGGCCTTGCGAAGGCGCCGCTGACGAGCTGGAGCCCTTCAACCTCTCAAAAATGCCTTTGGATGCTTTCCGTTTGGTATAGTACGCACCACCGTTTTGGGCTTGGCCGGGTGGCGAGGGGCGAGGGGAGGCCAACGTACTACGGCTTTCAAACCGACCTTCAAAGTCCCGCAGGTCATCATATTCGCTCAAGCTGCTCGAACCTATACTAGGACGTGGACGGGCTTCAACAAGGGAAGGGTAAACAACATTGAGATTCCCATTTGGAACAGGGGAAGATCTCTGTGAGCCCTTGTCTGCGGTTGGCTTTATCAACGCCGGCGCCGTATACCCGATACCTTCATACGTCAGAGTAGGAGGTTTCCCAATCATCCAAGCTTGAATTTTCCATTCTGCAGCTTGAGCTGTCTTCAAGATGCTGTTGGGAACATACTTCAACCACTTATAGCCATCTGTGTGATAGAGTTACTTGAAGAAGTCGGCTATTGAGAGGGGTCAAAGACGTACTATTTTCACTGCCCCCAACCCAAGGAGCAAGGAGACAGATATCACCGCGGATGCGACCGGCAACCCTGTTTGCAAACGATAAGGCATAAGGTGCACCCGCTGAGTGGGCCATAACACTACATCTTTTGATGTGCAAGAGGTCCAGTACCTCCTCCACCGCCGCCGCCCATTGAATAATACCCTTGGCAGACTTCGATCTAGGTTCTGTTCGCCCTAGACCCCACCTAAGAATGGAGAAGAAAAAAAAGTTCGTCAGCGTCCATCACCAGCAAACTAGGATAAAAATTTTTAAATACCGATCAATAGTAATCAATCTCAAACCCATGCACTGAGCCATGTCGTCATACAAACCCATAATATGGCGCACACACCCAAGCCCCAAAAAGACGACGACCGGAAAGCCATTAGCGTTTCCCAAATCGGAAAGACTAACCGTTAAAGGATTGTCCGCAGAGGCATGAGGCGACCGAGTTAGTTTCAGAAGCGTCGTCAGTCTCGCGGAACGCAAGTACTGCGCCACAGCCTGTGGAGCCGAAGGTTTTGACATAGACAAGAAGGTCGTATCCAGCGGTGAGGACGGGAAATAAGTCGATGGCGCTGAGAAGGAATACACAGAAGGTGCACCGCCTGGATCTGACCGTGGTGAATAAATACTGCTCGCGTTATCGGATAGAGTTGAGTGCCGGCTCTTGAATGCCGTAGTGGGAGTGGGCGGTGGAAGAGAGCGTTGCTGTAGTCGGTTTTCGTTCTGGTAGCGTATCGTGCGCCGTACCTCATCCGCAACGCTATCAATTGAGGAGCGTGACACGAGATCAGATTCTTCTGCACCAGGTCCCGCACGTGCAGGAGGTTCGGGCTCGGATTCTAGCTCTTCTTGAACTGTGGCGTGGCCGTGTGAGCTCGGAGAGTAAAGAGAAGATGAACGACTATTCAAAGTTCGTGAGGCGGTGGGAGGAGCGTGATTGCGGATGATTTCGGAAATCGAAGGAACGATAACTTTTCGGTTTTCCACCGAGGCAGAAGTGTGAGGCCTTTGGATGTCTCTGGTTGGTCCCTGTTCGAATGTTTGAGGGAAGGCAGAAGGGGATTCGCTCCCATTGGTCCTGCTATGCGGTCGTCGCGAGTCCTTACTTCCTGTGCGTAGGTGACCAAGACTGCGAAAGGGCTCGTCTGGCATAGGACTAGGAGGTGCAGTAATAGTCGAGTTGGAAGCCGACCTGGCAGAACCGGGATTTCCCCGGCGTCTCCGTGTTCGAGAGCTAAGGGTGGGTACGGAAGGATAATTGTCATCATCGCTGGAATCAGCAGAAAGATTGGCCTTTTTCCTTGATTTCCCACCCCCTAGAGTAATTCCTGGTGGTGGGGTAGGCAAAGGTGGCTGGTACAAGGGGTGATGTCCGGGAATACCACCAAACCGATGTCGACTTGAGGAGCGAGCAGATGGAATACTAATGATATCCCCGCCATTCATCCCATCCACCAACGCATCCATGGTCTCCACACCGGAAACGGGAGCAGCAACGACAACAGGGAAAATGTCTAGAGAATCACTGGACGCGGTATAATCTTCAGGAGTACGTGGAGGAGTTTCTGTGTGTTGAGTGGATGAAGAGTTGGAGAAACGGAGTTGAGGGACGGGACTGGGTTCCCATCTTGATTTTTTGGAAGGGCCAGTCCTGGAACGAGTACGTGTGTATCGGCCGTTGCCTAACGGAACATGGACAGATGGAAGCATGTCTCCTGGAGAGTCGAGGCTAGGAAAAGCATAGGTGGAACCATTGTCGTGAAATGAAGCGCCCGTCGCGGTAGCAGGAGGGTGGTATCGTGATTTCAGTGAACGAGTATTCGAACCGTACTGGTGCTGTGGGCGTGGATACAAGTCGAAATAAGGAGGACTGCTGGGTGGTGGGCCATTATAAGCAGAGGGAGCATTGGCAGAAGAGCTGGATGATTTCTCTTTCTCCCTGCGCAAAGACAGAAAGGAAGAGGCCTTCCGTGGTGTGCGTTGAGACGAGGAGTTGTTGCGCGACAACATGTCTACCCATTCAAAGGTTTACCAGAGAACATAAGTTATTCAAGTCACATTGTTTTCGACCCGAAATTGGAAATATGACAAATTTGTTATGCATCACGTATATATTACTGCTTGTGACATATAAAAAAGTAAGCGACGTGGTTATATTTCCATGTACATCCTTGCATAAACGACGCAGGATATGGAACAGACGAGCAAAGTTCAATTTGGATAAGACGAGGTTCGGAAATCCCGAGCCCATGAAACGCTCATGTCCACCCCAATCATTGCACCTGTCAGCCATATATGCCCCAAGCGTAATCCGCTGAAGACCATCTAGTGTGACCAAACTTCGAAATGCCTTGGCTGCAGACCTTGAATGCGATCTCGGTTGTAATGATATGCCCTTGACAAGAGACGCGAGATATGGATTGTCTGCGAGGGTGTCTGCAAATTTCCGACTGCAGATTTCTGGGTGGAAGGAAAGTCTCCGCATATTAAACAGCCACGTTAGGGCAATTGCCATGAGTGGTCGAGAGTGAGCGGGATAAAATCGTTGACTCACTCGCAGAGCTAAATTTAGCTACGGTCCGCGCTGATGCCGCGTTTCCATCTCTACATTCATGGCTACCAATCCACCAACTCCTGTATACGCTCTGCCCATCGACAAGCGCCCTCCAAAGCCATGGTCGAAATTTCTCCAAGCAGCCTTGTTTATTGTTATATTTGATTTAGCATGCCTTATCATTAACGGTTCCCAATTCGTCTTTCTCCTACCTCTACGAATTCTCCCTTTCAAATGGTCAAAACAACTCTACTACATAGGCATTCGCTATACAAAGGGTGCCTTTGGCTGTCTCCAAAGTAAGCGTCATTATTATTATTGTTAAACCGCATCTGTATCCCTTCACAGTCCTCATGTGCCAATGGTTTGCACCAACTAAACTTGCCATCACTTTCGAGACAGAGGGCATGGGTGCTCTCACAAAGGAAGATATTGACCGGTATATTATCAAGGATGAGAATGGCAACCCTATTGCCCTAGATTTGCCTACAAAATTTGTCCTCATTGCCAACCATCAGGTAAGCTTCAATGTTCCTCTAGCCGAACCTCTTTTGACAAATGACTATCCCCCAGATTTACGCCGACTGGTGGTACGCATGGTGCTTCACTTATTTCATGAGCCCTCATGGCATACATCGTTACGTGTACATCACCCTGAAAAACAGTCTCCGTTGGGTACCCATAGTCGGCTGGGTGAATTCAAATTCTATTTCTATTCCATGTTTTTTATCTGAACAACAAAACGTTTCAGGGCATGCAGTTTTTCAAATTCATCTTCCTGGCTCGATCCTGGGCATCTGACAGGCAGCAATTGGCAATCTCTCTCGCTTCTCTCGGGAAAGAGGCAGAACGGGAAGGGAAACCCCTATGCTTTATGGTTTACCCTGAAGGAACCCTCGTCAGCAAAGATACCCGTCCACAAAGTAAGAAATTTGCAGACAAAATGGGTATCGTACGTTATCTTTTCCCTGATTTTTTTTTTCATATCGATTGACGAGATAACAGGACGATATGACTCATTTGCTCCTGCCAAGATCAACTGGTTTGCATTACAGTCTGCGATCCCTTGCTCCCAAGATACCTGACTTGCGATTGCTGGATATCACGGTAGCTTATCCAGGCTAGTTCACAAAACCTTTTTTTTTTCTCCCACTATTAACCTTCCTTTCCAGGAATTCCTAGACTAGGTTACGGACAAAATTATTATACTCTGAGATCCATTTTCTTTGACGGCGTACCACCTCCCGCAATCCATATTCATATCAGAATGTTCGAAGTTACAAAAGATGTCCCTATCGGCGATCTAACAACAGCCTCCAACGCAACGGCTCCAAATCCCAAAGCCGATCACATTGTCGAAGTCGACATTCCGACCAACGAGAAGGGAGTGTTTGATTCCTGGCTGCGAAAACTCTGGACAGAAAAGGACGACGATATGGAGCGATACCTGGAAACAGGTTCACTCAAGTCAAAAACAACAGACACAACGATAGAGATACCACTCGAGTTGAAGCGGAAACGCGAGATTCTGGATGCTTTTTGTTTCTTCTGGCCAGCAGGGATTGCCTACTTGTGGCGCACGATACGCGGATGAAGAGGGGGAAGTCTGTCATAGTAGTCATATATAGATATTATACTAACACCACTTGTTGTATACCCAAAGGAAATCAAACGGACGCCTTCTATCTACCGGGTTGTGATCGTTGCTGTTCGACTTGATTCAATAAGAAGATGCTGGTATCTAGAAATCTTTCCACGCAGTTGGTGAGGCAGCTCTCTTCGCTCCGAGAAAATTTTGAAGATGGAGTGCCCGTTATGCACCTTGAACACGCGGCCAAAAAAAAGTTTAGTGAGCGGGGGTATGCTACCCCTCTAAATTTGAAAACAAAGAGAAAGAACACACTTGTCCCAGCACAGGCTTGTGAATTGATGGACTTGGGCGTTCATTCTAGCCTAAAAGACAGGAAAAGCAAATGTGATGGATTAAATGGGCTGGGGAGAACGTGCTTGAAAAGAGTGTGTGAGCGTACTTGTCCTTGCGTGGCCTCGAGGAAAGTCGCCAACTCTTTCTAACAAAGACAACAATGAGTGTGAGTGAACAGAAAGGCAAATCCTGCGCCTTACCTGTGTGGCTTCGTCAAATTTTGGACCGTCAGACATCCTAAACTAAAATTGGTCTGTTGCAAAGAGTTATACTGACCCAACGGAGTTCGAGACGAACACGAATACAAGCACAAAGCAAAAAAAAAACACACACGATGTTAACGTAATCAATATCATACCTAAAAAGGAAAGTTCCTCCCGACGGTGTCTTTTGGACTTGTTAAATGATGGGATAAGCCGCGTATGGCGTTATTCAATGGTCTAGTCCTGTTTTACATAAAAAAGCTCCCCTGCAGAGATGTTCGAGACCAAGGGAACTATCGAACTAGCTCCTCCTCTTTTTGGACAAACTGAATCGCTCTTCTTCACTTTCACCACCCCGTTCTGAAGCTTTATCAAAACAAAAAAAAATTCTGTCCACCGGGTCTATTTACCGCATTAATCCCCGCACGTTGCACCCTGGAATATAATCTAAAACCCAAGGTTTAGGTTACGGCACGGGATAGATGGTGCTCTTTCCTAAACGGCCCATTTTTCCAATATGATATCAAACCCACCTGGCGAATTTTATTGGCCCTACACGTGGGATTCCTTACTTGGGCAAGCAAGCCGGGTTCCCTTCTTAAACGACTACTTTCAGGGGATCAGAGCCTTTCCCCAAGCCCTTTTCTTTTTTGCCTCGTGGTTTGTTAACCCGGAATCAGTCGATTCGAGACTTTCTCTCCTGGCTCCCCCACACACACTTTCTCAATGTACTCATCTACATCCTCGCATACCATGTCGGGATGGCCACCTCCAGAGGCAAGCTCACCGTTAGTTTCACTCATTAGCGCCCATCTTTCGTGATTATAAGCCTTCCCCTGTCTTTTTATTTATTTCCACAGAGTGGGTTATCTCAGCCGCAAAGCGCTTCCTATCAAACGCAATGATGCCGAACCACTCACCCGCGAAGACGTCCAATACGATCTCCTCACTTATCTTTTCAACGAACCAACTGCCGTGTTCACCAAGCCAGGATCAGGAGGCGGTAAACAACAACAACAAGAAGAACACAAGGTCGCTTTCGGCGATCTATACGTCTCGACTCTCTACAGCTCTCACAGATGTTCCAAAGTGTTGAAGGGAAAAATGCACGACACGCCGGCGTTCAGTGTCGAGTTTGCAAAGCTGGCTTTGCTCACCAACGTTGGACGTATCAATACCACCATGGCATGTAAGGGGAAAACACGTTTTTTTTTTGGTTTTTGGGCCCCTGCCCATCCACGCGCGCGCGCGCGCTGCCCTAATCCTTTTCTTCTTCTTTCTTTGCCTCCTTTTCCCGTCATTTCGTGATCTGATGGATGACATCACAGTCTTTCCGGAGATGAAAACGGCTTTAAGAACATATCATCCGGTACCTTCATTGCAAAAGACAGACGGAAACGCACAAGATGCCCCACGAATAAAGAATTGTCTGAAAGCAGCTCTGCTTCCTTCAGAACTTCGAACAATGCCTCCCACAACACCTGAAGAAATTTTACAAAAACTTGTACTTCTTTTCTTATATCCTTTGCCTCATCATTATTATTTTTGTCTATCTCTCATGCTTAGAAATCGGGTCAACGACCACCTACGAGCGTTGTCAATCTCATTTTCGTACTGGCCAATCACGCTGCTGTGAGTGGTCGCCGAGAGCGCCCTTTACTACTACTACGCTTACCCAAAGCGCTTATCAGCCTCTATCTTCCACTCATTTCGACGGCAATTTGAATTTCCTGGACCTTTTCCTTTCAAACACTGGATTAGCCTCTGCCGGACGTGGAAAGGCGTTTTTATGGCTCCTTTACCACTACCTGGAAAGCAACACCGGTCCAAATCCATTTGATGATCAATATTCTGGGCGGCATCCCGGCAAGATACCTCTGCTCCGGACGCTCTCTACAGCAAAGCACGAGAGAGAAAACGTCGACACGCGAGAAGAGATCGAGTGGGGCAACAACATGTCTCTCCAACGCAACCTTTTTCTACAGAAACTTGTAGTCGAACCAGACAAGAGCAAGAACAAACCGCATGCACATTACGTTACAGGTTCTTTTTTTTCTCTCTCTCTCTTTCGGTGTGTTGTGTCTAGTTCAGACATGAAGACTGATTTTTAGCTCTAGAATCGGGTGGCAATATACCAAAATCTCACCGCCAAATGTTAGATGGACCGGTCGACGAGCAACCTTTCTATTTTTATGTACCAAGGCAAGAGTCATCTGAACCACGACATTCGCATAGAGGCATAGGTTCGTGTTCAGACAGCCACAGGGCTTTTTGAGAAATGACACGGGTTACCCTTGTAGCATATCATCAGTCAGGTGCAATAAATGGAGAACGCTCCATGTTCCAACGTGGGTTGAGAAGGCTTTTCTTTTTTGTATCGTTTCTTCTGTTTACTGGGCTTCTTGTTGCAGAAGCTTGGCATACGGCAAGGACTCTAGACCCGTTATTAGATTCGGACGACGACGAAAATGCGGATTACAATGTACGCATTGATGTTAGTGAGTGCCTGTGGCTAGTCGCTGTGAGTGCAAACTAAAGTTCGTTTTCGAAAGCGCGTCGACTCGATGTCTTATCACGAATCCGACGACAAACATCGACACCATCATAAAAAGCAGCCACATAGTCGATTTTTCTGCCAACATTATTCTTGGGAATTAACTCCTGCGATGGGTCTGTACGGGAAGGAAAGTGGGATGTATTCATATGAGAAAAACTACTTTACCCAAAGCTACTACTACATACAACTGGTCTCTGTAATACCTAATGTAATGGGGATCCAGTCCCCCTTGGTTCTAATACTCAGAAGCAAGCTATCAATCAAGCCACGACAAGTTCGTTGGAAGCAAAAAAAAACTCGATAAAAGTGGAGTTTTTAACAAAAAGCCGCAGAAGAGAGAAATGCACTGCAAGAACAACATCAATATCAACAAAAAAAAAAATTTCTTTAGAAACCTCCAGACATGGCCAGAACCGCATGCTCAAACCCCATACGCGTACGAATGGCCATATCCGCGGGGGCACTAAAACGCCTGAGCTTGCTCTCATCATCCACATCCACACCAAAATTTCGTAGCTGAGGGAGCTTGACTGCAAGGTGTGACGATGTACTAGTCCTCCTTCTCAAAGTCGAGAGCATATCGTGCGCCCTCTGGCCACGAATATCGAAAGCATTCAAATTCGTCTCGGTCAATTTGTCAGGTGAAGAGCATCGGGGTGCGTCTTGTATCACCATCGTCGTCTTTGTTGACGTTGGCTTCGTGGTGATGTTGCACGCCTGCTGCTCGTGTTTGGGGTGAGGTGATGGTACACGAGGCTGTAGAGCGCGCAAGGGCAGCTTCAGCCTTCCGACGTCGATGGACAGCCGTGGAATCGCAAAGGTAGCGTCAAGGTCAGCAGCGTCACCGTCGTCGTCGTCGTCCAGTTTGACAGAGGAAGGTATCAGCCTTGCAGAAATTTCCTCGAGAGAAGGGAGAGTCGACCTCGGCTTCGGCTTTCGTTTCTCTGGCCTGGTGAGGTTGAAATCGACTTGCTCGACCCATCCGTCGCAAATCTCTCTTTCTACGCTCTTGAAATGAGTAAGAGGAGAGTCGAGGCCTGGGGATGGGAGGGTATAATGGAATATGGCAGGAGAGTCGGGCGGAGTCTTTGGAGTGGATGCGGCTGTAGGCGAAGGAGGCGAGTGAACCTTTGAGAGGAAAAGAGCTCGTCTCTCCGCTGTAACACAGTTTACCAACATGAAATAATAATAATACATTGTCAAAGGACGACACCTTGCTTGTTTTGTTGAAGCTTGATAGCCAACTCTTTACGGAGGCCGACAGACGCATTTCTCTCCTTGGTGGCCTTCAATAATGCCTGGAATCGTTCGCCTGCCAGTCCAGCGCCGCCTGCTTCGTTGGTGGGCTTTCGTAAAGTGTCAGAGATGGTCCGCTTGAAGTAGTGAACAGTGGGCGGCGGGGTCAAATGCACAGGCCGAAAACTGTTGTCATTCACCACAACAGGAGCAGTAAAGGACTGGAAAGGCGAGTATGGTTCACGGATAGGTTCTTCTGGCGGGGCAGGGGAGATGGAAATCTTCGGGATAGGAGAATCAAGGATATGTGGCATCGCTGGAATAATAAGGGAACAAGGTATTTTTCTTTGAGAGCGACAGAGAATGGAAAAAGCGACCAGCACCGAAAAGATACAGCTATAGCACAGTAGAGTAAGTTACTGGGACTCTGGAAAGAAGAAGGGAAAAAGAAAAATGGGGAGGAAAGAAAAAAAACAATATATGAGAAGAGTTTGAAGTTGTGCTACTTAGGGAAAAAAAGGATCATACACGCCGCAACCCGCTGGGTGTTCCGTAACCATGCTGTAACACATCCGCACTGGTCTCCTGGAATTTTGACAAGCTGTGTTTACCTAATACCAAAAGCAATTCCTATCGCTATGTGAATCCAGTACATACTACCTATTTTTTTTTTGCTTTAAAAGTTTATACCAGACCTTCCACTATGGCTGCTGCTGCCACCTTCTCCTTGAACAATTTCTCAGAATCCACCCAAACCCGCGCAGCATGCCGTGATGGAAATTCAAGAAGGGATGGTAATAAATCTGCACTAAACTGCTCAGACGCTTCGCGAGGAAGAAGAGTGGGCAAGTGATCTATTGAGACGACAGAAAGATGTGGATTTCCCTCACTAAATGGGAAAAAAGAACGGAACAGAAGCTATTAACGACATCACCAAAAAACGATGGAGTTCACTACTTACCCCACGTCTACCGGAACAGTTGGTTTATCGAATGAGGTGTATACGTCGTAGATGGGAATCGGGTTGAACGGGTTTGTGATATCGCAACTGACGTCGACAATGACAGAGAGGCGCCGAGTCTTGCCTGCTTTGGCGATCGTTTCGTGTGTTATGAAGTGTGGAATTTGCGAACTAAGATAGATGCAGTTGACGAAGATGTCTACATCAAGTATCTCGTCAAAAGGTCCCCCCTTGGCGGTTTCTGGAAGATCCCACTCTAAGATGTCATCTCTAAAGGACATTAAGCGATGCTCCTCCAAAAAAAAAAAAAAGGGTAAACTTTACTCTTCAAGTCCAATTTTCCTGAAAAGGTCCACGGCACCACGTCCACAACGACCGAGCGCACCAATGACGAGAACTTTGATACCCTTTCCACTATTACTTAAGCGCTGTTTAACGTCCTCGACCAAAGCGGACTCGTTTGCATAAGATGATAGGGGGCCAAGAGTCTTGCTTTCACGTTGGGCTGCCAACGCCAAGGCACCAGCGGCAGCACCTGCGAAACCCGCATGGAAACCAAAAGCGGCAACCCGACGCCCATTGGTATCGGTAAGGAACTCGAGATCGTAGAGCGTTCCCCCGCCTTGATAGAACCTGGAAAGCACCTTGGACCATCCGGCCTGGTTCTTGTAGCAATGTGCAAAGTGAATGTGCGTATGGGCAAGAGGGTCGGTTGATACGGGCAATTCTTTCAATCCGATGATGGGCAAGGAAAGAGGGACTGTGGACCATGAGTTATTATCCACTAGCTTACAGCCCACACTACACAGTTTTTTTTTTATAAAAAAAAATACTTGAGATAGATAAAGGAGACTAACGCATCATATTCCGAATCATCGAAAATACGTTGCTCATCGCGCTCGACAAAGATATCGAAACCTGCATCGATGAGTGTTTTGGCAGTGGTCGGGGTAAGAGCGGCACGGCGCTCGAACTCCTTCTTTTCGCAACGCAACAGTAAGGCTGGCTTTTCGGACATCTCTAGAAGGAACGAAGAAAAAAATTTCAGTGGATCTGAAGAGACATTTTGATCTAGATCATCCATTTATGTAAGTCCTGTATTCCCTGTGTGTAATTTTTTTTTCTAGTTACACGAACGACCATCTCCGGAGGCAAAAGATTTCCTTCATCCATTTCCCTTCTTTGGCCTATATTTGTCTTGCGCGCTCTCGCTGCGTCCAGATAGATGAGGGAATATGCACAACTGCGATAAAATTGTATTCCGCTGTCAATCTAGGAACACTCCCGATTTTTCCGTTTCATAACACATAAACACAATCCGTTTTCCGACAATCCTTTGAATCAATGAAGGCACTGAAATCGGCGATCTTGGATCGGATTTGGACGACCGACAGCCTTACTAAGTTTACGGCGGTGAGCCTCGACTGTACCAGGGGAAACTGCAAGTTTACCGATTAGATCAAATGAGTCGGAGCCAGCAAAAGTTATTACTGGTTAGCTGACTGGGACGATGGTAGCGCCTGGACCACACTCCTCAATCACCCAGGTATCCATTCTACATCCACTATCCATCCATCTATTGTGAAAAAAATGAGGGATGAAGGCGGCCGACAAGCGTGAACGAAGACATCACAGATGAACTAGAGAAACTTTTTATTATCATCCGTACCTAGCCAGGCAGAATGACCGTCTTTGTAGGATCAAAGTCATCCCTGCCCTCCCCACGACCCCTTTGGTTGCTATAAACCCTAACACCGTTTCTCTCAAAATCACATCCCCAGTGGGTATGACCAAACGCCCACACCTTCACGTTTCCACTGGTCCACACCACTTCTTCCGTCAACTCAGTCGCGAACGCCGAGCTGGTTAGGACTCCGTCAAATTTAGGATCCCCCGTTCCTGATATCGACGGCGCGTGATGCGTAAAGACCACGATCACTCTTTCTGGCTCTGTCGATTGGATCTCTGTCACTGTCGCGTTCAGCCACGCCAAATCACCTTGATGCAGGGCGACGTAGGCATCGGGATTGAAGTTCCCAATTCGATGGAAGTCCGTTAGCACCCATGATAAAATATTCATATGTTCCGGTTTGAGTGCGCTCCAGAGCGTGCATCCGAGAAAAGTGAGTGTTGGAGACACATCAAAACGGGTGCGATTGAGAAATATGAACTGGCCGAGCTGAGAATTCGGTGACTGAGATTCTGTATCTATTTCTGAGGCGAAGGTGGAAAGACGAGCATGGGATTCATTGTGCATCAAAATGAAATCAACTCGCAGTGCAAGTAGAAGCCACATACGATAGTTGACCGGTACGGCTCTGGAAAATCTAAAGTTCAACCACCACGCAGCGTGGAAGTGACTACCATACCACGTACCATGATTACCCATTACGTAGAAAATCATTTTGAAGCGCGTTAACTGAATTCTAAGCCAGCTGAACAATTGGTCGTCCACAGTACAACCGATATCGCCCAGAAGCGCTAGTCTCTCCGCTTCAACAGGAATTTCATAATGATAGAATTCACGCCCTTCTGGGTAGCTTCTACGCTCTATCTCGAGGTGGAGATCGCTGAGGATTTGAATGCGCATGGGGATTTGTTAGTGATTGTCGCGGGTTAAAAACGGTCAGCATGGTCAACTGACCAAGGGACTTCAGTCAGAATCGAATTTTGCAGCTACCCGCTCAGTGCTCCGGATGGTCGTCAGCGGTTTAATTAGTTGTGTGTTATTTGAGATAAAGGAACTATAATATTGGCCGAAGTGATCTCGATCATCGAGAAGACGGGCCGTGGTCCGTGATTTATCTTATCTCATGTCCGTGCTGCTGCTTGCAGCTGATCCTATTCACAAGAGGAGACAAGTATCAAAGTAGAAATGCACGAAGAAGAAGTAAACAAACAGACCTCTCACCAACAAAAGCTCTGGTTCCTAAACTACATTTTAGGTTTCTCTCGAAGTCGCCAACGAACGAAAACAACAAGGCAACGACTTCTTCCGAACGGGAAAGAGGGATGATGCGCTGGTAGCTTATCGATCTGCATTGGAATTTTTGCCCAGGAGGAAGCAGACGACGAGTTCGACTGGTAATGATGAGGAGCAAGATGAAGAATCAAGAGGTTCAAGTAAGGGAAAGGGTTCGGAGGGCGACAAGGGTACTGAGCAAAGACAAGCGGAGGAAGAGGTCGTGGAGGTGGCTACGCCTGCGGTCGACGAGGCCAAGAAGGAAGTAAGACAGCTGAGGGCGGTGTTGAACGCGAATATTGCCGCTTGTTACGTGAAGCAGGTATGCGTCCATTTTCGTTTGAGGATTCAGCTTCATTTTTTTTCTTTCAAGGGAAGTCACAAAGAGGCCGTGGAAGCGTGCACAGAAGGTTTTTTTTATCTATCTAAATCTCACTCTCAATCGTTCGTAAACTCATCATCTGGGGTTGAAGCGCTGCTGGATGACCCAACGTACGTGAAAGCATTGGAGCGACGGGCAAGCTGCAATGATATTCTTAACACATGGTCGAGTTTGACAACCGCACAAGAAGGTGAATTAGTCTCAATGCGCATTCCATTGCCTGACTAGTGAAATCAAACTAGATTACAACAAACTTCTCACTCTCGTTTCGTCTCCTTCTGATATTAGAAGAAAGTTGGAGGCTCTGAAACCTAAGTTAGAGGCCGCGCAGAAGAGGGAGACGGATGAGATGCTGAGCAAGCTGAAGGGATTGGGAAATAGTATATTAGGTGCGTTCTATGAGGTAGATTAATACGAAGAAGTTGATCGTGGTACGTTACAGGTAATTTCGGGTTATCGACAGACAACTTCCAATTTGTACCAAACGGACAAGGAGGGCATTCCGTTAATTTTACAAAATGATAAACCAGGGATTCATGAAAATCTAATTCGTCTAGTTGAGATATGTCATTCCGCTGCGGAAGATCGTCCATTTGCTCGGAGGCCATATCTCAACATAACCATCAGGGTTATAGAAAAAAACAATTCATTGCTCAGCTCACCCTTGCAACGATCCTGCCTTTGACCAACCCAATCGGCACGGGTCCGTACACCCTCGAATCTCTCGAGGCCGTCAAGTTATCCCCACAGACCCACACATGTCCTTTCGGTATGCGCACATGTTCGCTCGGATCGGCATATTGGCCCGTTGGGTCGGTGCAAACGATGTCGCCTGGCAGACCGATGAGGCGCTTGCATACGAGGCGGCCGCGCGTGAGCGGGGATTCGAGGGTGATCAGGTCACCTCGGGCAAGAAATGTGTTGGGGAAAAGGGTGTGAGTGAGCATTTCTTCGATGACGAGTTCGGAGGGGTCGCCTGAGAAGGTGGGGAGCATTGAGGGGCCGCTCATCTGTGTTTTCGAGGAGTCTTACTTTGTTGGAGTGAACATTTGAGCTGTTGAGATACGCACGAAAGAAGGACGGGCGATATATGTTGCGAAGAAGTGGACTGCGAAGACAAAGTTTGCGATCTTAAAAGCGTGGTTGAGTAGAGCAAGAAGTGTTGTGTAAGAGAAAGAAACCTTGAGTGCGCCTATCGCAACCGTTTTGGGTTTGAACCATTCTGGCCAAGCGTTGCTTGAATCGTTGGGAGGTTTTGATGAGAACTGTGTCGTACGGCGTAGATAAACAGTGTTAAACCGCAAAAGTGATACTGTACGACATATTCGAGGAGCAAGCAACATTATGAATTACCGTGACGCTGTGACTCACGAAAGAGAGTTGTTTCACGAACCAATAGGCGCGTGGCTAAAATGAAAATAATTTTTTTATCTGTCTTATCTGCTAAGTCTCTTGCTCAGTCCAATGTCATCTTTCAAGCGCAAAGGTACCTCCAAACCAGGTCTTCCCACATATTCAGGCACACGAACATCACCTGGCTCTACGCAAACCCTTATTACGTCTACAGGTATCTCTTCTTTGGACGATATCCTCGGTGGTGGCCTGCCTCTTTCGTGTTCGCTTGTGATCGCTGCCCCAGATAAACACTCGTCATATGGAGAATTGGTATTGAAATATTTTGTGGCGCAAGGCCTTGTGGCTGGACACAAGATGTGTGTGATTGGTGGTGCTGAGGAGTTGAGTCAGTTCGTGAAGGAATGTATGTGGTTGCCAAAAGGCTCGAATTCGACTCAAGAGGCCGAGGAAGATGAAGAGGAAAAGGGGAATGATCTCGCTCAGAAAGTCAAAATCGCTTGGAGGTATGAAAATATGAAACAGTTCAAAACTACTGTGGGGAGTTCCAGTCTGTGTGTTTATGATTCTTTCTATCCTCAAAAGTTCCTCATACTTCTTCACGCAGAGACGGGGAATCGTATTGCCAAACCTTCGACTTATCGAGTACGATACCAGAAGAAGTGGTCAATGATGCAATAGAGACGGATCGACTTCATTTGATAGGCGTCTCGAAGGTTTCATCGTCAAGTAGACTACTGGAAGCGATGTCAAAGTTTGTCTCCTCGGACACATCGGCGCCTGTGCGCGTTTGCATCCTGAATTTGGGATCCCCTGTTTGGAGCGACTTATCGACTCAAGTAAGTGATCCGATACTAGTTGCAGAATGAGGATCGACGCTAGCGAAGTCTTTTAGGATGTAATGTATTTTTTGCATTCGTTGCGAGCCCGTCTGCGAGAGCATGGACACGGGTGTGCTATTACAAGTTTGCCTGCGCACTTATCAGTGCAAAGGGATTGGTTGGAAAAGGTAGGTTGGGTAAGTGATGGGTTGTTGAGTTTGTCTGCATTTACAGGTACGTCATCCACATGGCCGGCGTTCAGATGAATGGTGACTATTCTTCGCGCAGCTAACCCGGGACTGTCAAACATGTTCCCATCTCATCATGGACTGGTCCAAATATATACGCTTCCGTCGCCGCACACGTTGATAGCACCGAGCGATCGGTTTTCGATATTAAGAGGGCTAACATCGAGTGGAGAAAACAATCTTGCGTTCAAATGTACGCGCAGACGGATGGTGATTGAGACACTGCATCTAGATGTGGAAGGAGGGACAGGGGAACGGAGAACGACGGCAAGCAAACTGATGCCGGAGGGGGCACCTGTAGGAGTGACAAAAGAGGAGGCGGCGTTGGTGGAAGTGCAGGTAGAGGGGTCAGGGAAAGACAAAAAAAATAAGAAGACGAAGAAAGTTGTTGGATTCCAGTCTGATCGACCTGAGCTGTATGAATTTTGATGTTTGTTGCTATTTGTACACAATGGGCCAAGGAATGAGTTTTCGAGCATGCTGCCAAGACCATAACGCTTGACACAGGATGCCCTTCCTCCCAGACGACTTTGTCCCCGGTCTTTCTCGTCCACATTCAAAGTCTGTTGTGAAGGAGGATTATCACTTTTACAACCAAGAACAGCGAATACCCAACCACATGCCTCTTTCTGACCCAACCCTGTATCCTGGCCTCTCCTACGCCTATAGACTCCCGTATAGTTCTAAAATACAAGGTGCTTCATCTGCTGCATATCCAGACATCTCCGGGGATGACGACTCTACCGTCTCCGACTCCCATGTCTACATCCTCCCACCTGACTCTCCTCAGCCGCCTTCACTTAGAGGTCAGCCCCCTTTACCCAGGGCTCAGGATTCTTCCAGGTGGTCTGCCTCTTACTCGGCTGGCGACGCCCTCTCTCGATCATCCTCATTCGGTAATGGTTATGCCGACGTTTCTCATCCTCCTCCCCTGTCACAAAAACCGAGCTACGATATCAGCTGGCAGACGGTCGATGAGAAAGACGAACTTGCTATTTCAGAAGAGGAAACAGATGACGAACAAGGACTTGACAATGTTGACGACGACGACGCTGATGGAAAAGACGACCCAGAGCCAACATCTGCTGCCCTCGTCGCGGAAGAAGGACGTGGTCTCATCATCCAAGGTGACAGTGCCCCCGTTTTTCAAATTCAAATCCAACCAGGTGCGCTTTTTTACTCAACTCTTTTGTTCTTCGAAGTTTTGAAAATATCTCCGCCTTCTCCACAGGCACGACACATCTTCTGATAGGATCATCGACAACACCCAATTCTGTCCCTTCTTTCCTCACTTCCACTCTCCCGCAGATCGCCCGTAGTCTTCTCGCTCTTGACATCTCTGCCAATTTCCTTGGCGCTTTACCGCCAGTTCTTGCTGTTTGTGAGAATCTAGAAGAGTTGAACGTGGGATCAAATCCACTCCGCGTTCTTCCTGTATTCCTTGCCGACTTGTTAAATCTTCGGGTTCTTATTGCGGATTCTACCGGCATAACTACACTACCAGATACTCTCGTCGACCTCGACAAACTCCACACCATCAGCATCCGTCGGAATAAACTCCATGCACTTCCCAGCTGGCTGTGTTTGCTTCCTGCTTTGCAGACCCTCTGTGTTGATGGTAATCCCTTTCAGGGTCCTTGGAGAGCGCTAGTCGACCCATTGCTGGCAAAAGTTCCAAGCACTCCTGTTTACCCACCCTCTACTCCTGTGATGCCATTATCAGCTAGTCTACAAAGCTCACAAAGCAGTCATACTCCGCAAGTTGAAGCGGATGACGAATTCTCTGATCAAGAAATGTCTAACCCAAGCCCTGCTGCTCAGTTGCAATATTCCGCTGAAGACGAAGACCAAACAATGACTATCGAGCGTTCCCTACTTGGACGAGCCAAGACGTCGCCCTCTGCGATTGATCACGCAGCCCAACCTACCAGCCAGCCTTCTGCAAAGCCTCTCGCTCGGACACGTACAACACCCAACCGTAATTATTATGACCAGAATCGTGCAAAATCGACTGCAGGTCTGCCTTCAGAATCTCGAGAAGGCCACCAATCAGGCATGGGAAGAAATGACGATTCTCTGGGAAAAAACGGTGGGAGTGAGATTCGTAAAATGAAAAGTGCAGGAGACCTGCGTCGAGCCCGGCCCGGAATTGCTAACGGTGCGGCAGAGATAAATGCCATGCCTCAGCGTCCACCGCTTTTACCTCATGCTGGGTCTCTTTCCAGCTCGAATTTGCTAACCTCCATGGCAGGAAGCAATGGTTCCTCGATTCATACTTCGTCACAGGCCGAAAGCCCATATCCGAAGCGGTTTGCGAGTTTAGGTCCGAGTTCACAACTTACGCAGAAGCCTCCTGTGCCTCCTCTCGCACGACCGGTGACCTCTGGTGGTCGGCCACAGCTCAGTCAGTCGATGTGGGAACAGTCTGGCGGCGTGGGTGAGAGTGGTCAATTTCTACGGTCTCTGTCGAATGGAACTCCCGGTAGGCCGCGACCCCCAAGTATAGAGCCGAAAACAGACCCTTTGAGAATGGAAGACCTTAAAGTGACACAAAAGCAGCGCACTAGGTGGGGCTTCTTAAAGAAGATGTCGATGGGCAAGATAAAGCCGGATTCGCCGACTTTGCCTTCTTCTGGTTCGCCGAACCCAACTCGTGTCAGTCGGCTGACTACAGCTACTGGGGGATCGCCACCTAAACTGACGAGCTCAGTGAGAGGGGTAGATCGCTTGAGCAAGACCCCTCAGATTGACCTCCGGTTCTCGACCACGGGCGCTTTGGATGCTTTCCCAGCTATCACCGCTTCGCAATCACATCCTCCTTCTCCAGAGAAACCACCATTCTTGGTAGATAAACCACCCGTGCCATCGTCGAATGGTTTGTTGGCCGCACCGGTGCGATCTGCCAAGAGGCGAAGCTTCCTTCCGATTGATGCGCCTGGCCAAATCTCGTTGAGCATCCCCGAAAACTCCAAGTACGTATCTGGTGTGGTTGTTTCGCCTGACGCGGACGACCAACAAGCACAGCCGAGTCTCAATTCTGTGCGTGGAGGGCTTACCCTATCTACTCCTGTTGTTGATCACGAGGTGCACAGGCGGAAGGAAGAAGAGCGTGCAAGAGATGCATATATGCGTGCTCTGCGCTCTGTCATGGCCTATCTCAAGGACATGAACGACCTTTCTCATGTTCAGCAGTCTAATCCATTGAGCATGTACGGCGCCTCATCGGATGAGCATCCTCACCCACGCTCGAGGAGACCTACGGTGGTTGAGTCACAGTTCTCGAGGGAGAGCTCGATGACCTCTAGTGGTGGGTCGACCACCGACAGTTCGTCCCATCTGAGGTCTGCTGAGTCGATTGCAGGCATGAGAAGCGGTTCGTCGAGTCAGACTTTAAGTGTAATGACGACAGACAGCAGTGGGTCGCAAGAGGAGAGGAAGTTCAAGGATGATAAGGGAAAGAGAGCTATGGTTATTCGGGAGATCGTTGTGTAAGTGACAGTTTCTTTGTGAATCCCTCTAGTGTGAGATAGAGGTTCACGTTCTTTTAACTTTTTCCTTCGGCAGCACGGAGCGGACGTATGTCAAAGGCTTGCAAGAGCTAGTAGACTTATATATTCAGCCCGCTTGTGCACCTATAAACTTGCTGAGTGGAAGCAAGGACACGGTCGTACCTGCTCCTGAGCGGAAAGTGGTCTTTGGGGGAATTGAATCTCTGTTTTCGTTTCACAAGGACAGTTTCTTGCTTGCGCTAGAAGTTGCTGCCGCCCCTGTAATGAAACCCGCTGCCGAATTGCAAGAGTTGGATCCTGATGGTCAACTGTCGTTGAATGTGGCAAAGGCTGTTGGTAGCATGTTCGTGAAGCATGCTGCCTTCATGAAAATGTACTCGAGTTACATCAAGTAAGTCCGGTGATTGCTTGTTCGCTCTATGGTTTGATGTATCTTGATTCGCGATTTCTTCTTTTCACAGCAACTTTGAGAGCTCCGTGCAACGTGTAAAATATTGGACTTCTTCCGACAAATATGCATCGACCGGGAATTCGAGCCCAGGGAATGCCCTCACTCCATCCTCGAGTAACGCTCATCTTGTTGGCTTGGGCATCAGCATGGCTATGTCAGGCGCGCCAAATGCGTTGTCCGAGAGCCTGTCTACATCTACAGGTATCCCGAACTTGTCAACGAGCCAGCGGAAGCGGATAAAGTCGTATCTCAAGCGGTGTCGTCTGAATCCGCGGCACACGCAGTTAAACTTGGAAGGCTACCTTTTACTTCCTGTACAGCGAATACCTCGATATAAGCTTCTCGTACGCTTAATTTTCTTTATTGATTGAGTGGTTCACTGCATTCTTACTGTTCCATAGTTGGAAGAACTTGTCAGGAGCACGCCGCCGCCGCTATACGAATACCTTGATGATCCCCTTGATCGTGCCTTATCAGAGATTACTGCTCTGGCGAGTAACATGAATGAAGGCAAGCGCGAAGCAGAGTCAAGGCGGAAGCTGGTGCGATGGCAGACAAGAATCCGTGGTAAATTCCCGAGTCCTCTTGTGCAACCCCATCGGTTAGTATCTTTTCTTAGTCTTCGATGGATGTACTCTTATGTCTTCGTTAGGAAACTTATAATGGATGGCCCTCTACTTCTCACCCGCGTCGTGCGAAAAGCTGTTGTCTCCTTTGAAGCCATCAACGCCCAAGGAGACATGTCTACCGTGCAAGTGGACTGCCTTGCTCCCGAATTGACTCCACGACCACTCATCGGAATATTATGCAATGACCTCTTGGTGCTTTGTCGAGATCCTTCTGAGGGACAGGATCCATCGTCACCTGTAGATTTATGGGCTGTGCTGAGGATGCAAATTTTGCCACAGCCTGCAAGTATTGTTCATGGAAATGCGCTGCGATTAGTGGATAACAAGGCTGTTCTATATTTTGAAGCCCCATCGGCTTCCGATGCGTTGAATTGGTACCGAGGTTCGATCTTCTCCAATGTTCTATAAATGTGTATTGATATACTTGTCTCCGTTGGTGTTGACAGCCATCAATTTGCATATACCTGCCTCCAAGGCATGATGTCAATAAGTCTTTCCGGAAGCCTAGAGTTCGTTTATGGATTTCATATCTATCTTTGTTTTCAATCATTGCTGGGTGTACTTTCATTTTTCCCCTGTCCTGATAGAGCTATTTTCTCATTTATTTGTTATTTGTGCAATATTGATTTCATCACATTCTTTTTAACCTTTGTTTCCGTGGATTCCTTCTCTTCAACTTTGAACCCAGCACTTTGTTTTCATTCGTTTCAGTCTTTCGTTTGCAATATCTAGGTGTTTTCGCCGCTCAACCCGCTAATTTCCGTTATAGAGGATTATAGACAAGAATGAAATAATCAGTCGTTATTGTTGCGAGTGCCAGTGATATTGCTGATGTCAATTATGGATATTGATACATGCCACAAAAATTCTTTTTGGGAACGAAGTGATCTACATCTGGAGAAGAAATATTAGTCTTTGATACAATGACTTCATCCGCTCCAAACACACCAGCCATTGCCAGAGAGCCTCAATCTTGTTCTTCGGAGGGGGGTCATCATAGCTGGGCAGGGGAATTCGAGCCCAAATCAGCGCCCGGAAATGCAATGCAGATAATTCAAAATACTCACGTAATAGATTCGATCTCCTTAATGTCAGTAACGAAATCCATTTCCTCAGGTTTCTTGATGGGTTCTTTGTAGACGAATTTGGCACCGATATACATTAGGGGGAAAAGAACAAGTGGGAGGTAATTGGTGACAAAGGCGTCTGCAGCCCAGTTGCCCTTCAGGAAAACAGACCATCCACTTAACTGTATAATTCCAGTAAATAGTGACACTTGGCAGTGGAGATGTCAGAATCGAATCCTGCACTCACGAAGGAGATGAGAGTGCAAGCAGTTAGAGCGTACCAAGCAGCATACGGCTGAAGGTTGCTATAGAAGGGAAAATCCTTCCGATTGATATTTTGCGCTTTGAGGCCGGTATAAAATCGGATATACGTCAGACTAATCCCGAACCAACTCACAAGACCCGCAATGGCGGTCATGTTAGAGAACCAGGTGAAGACCTTGCCTGCGCCAGCGGATACAGCCATGAATGCGAGCAGGGAGAAAAACGAGTTGAAGATAACGGAGACATAAGGCAGACCAAAGCGGGAAGTTTTAAGGAAGACCTTCGGTGCATTACCTGATGAGGCAAGGCCATCTATTTAACGACGAGACCAAGAAGGTTGAACTCAGAAAGCCACAAAAAAAAAAGTGGGAAAGAATACCGTACAGAGTGCTCGGGAGCTGGTATACAAGTCACTGGAAGCCGCAGACCACGCGGAAGTTAACAAACAGGCATTGATGACGGAAGGTAAACCCTTGATACCAGCCCTCTTGATGGCGATGACAAAAGGAGAGGCCGCAGCGGTGCCCTTATGTCCTTTTTCACTCAGACCAGGATCGTTAGACGGGACGAGAACACCAATCACAGCCGTTCCGAGGATATAGAAGAGCAGGATACCTATTTGTTCACAGAACTTGTCAGTCCTTGCGCACATTTAAAATCCCAAAAAGGAAAAACTTAACGAATATAGACGCGCTTAATTGCCTTTGGCACATTGCGCCTGGGGTTTTTGGCTTCCCCTGCAGCGATCTAGGAATGACTGTGATCGAGAGCAAATAAAACAGTGTGTGGCTTACGGCAACGACCTCTGTGCCAGTGAAAGAAAAAGCTGCTTGAGTGAGCACACTCCACCAGCCCAAGAAGCGTCCTTTTGCACCAGAAATGCCAGCATACTGGACGAAGGGGCCAGGGTTTTTCCAATAACGGAAACCAAGACGATCGTGATCTGGTCCACCTGTATTTCGAGCATGTCAGCAAGTTGATAAGAATCGGAAAATCTAAGATCGAAGCACTAGCCTCCGAGATCAAGGATAATACCCAAAATGATCAACCCAGTAATGGTAATGACCTTTATAGAGCTGCGGGAATGTACATGAGCACTGATTGGAATCAAGGTTAGGTTTGAGACATGTACGCAAAAATAAATTCGGCCTCTCCATATGCACCTTTGCTCAACAGTTTAATAAATGACAAATTATATAGAATCAGTGAATTTAATTACCTGCTCCCAACGCGTTGATGACAATGACAACCACCAAACACATGGTGACCCAAACGGCAGGATTAATGATCTTATTCCAGAACGAGATGAGGACGGCGGCAGCACTCAACTCCGCTGGCAGGACGATAACCAAGGTGTACCAGTAGTTCCAGCCAATAGCGAAAGAGAGAGCGGGATCAACGAAGCGCTCTGCTAGCTTGATATGGCCACCGGGAATGGGGAGGTACGAGACCATTTCGCCAAGACAAAGCTAAGAGACACCCCTGAGTGTTCAAGAGACCATAATGGGAAAACAAGCGCTCACCATGACAGAATAACAGATTGTACCCATTGTTATATAACCGAGAAGGAGGCCGACTGGACCACCATGTTCTAATGCGCTAGCGGTACCCAAGAATAGACCTTGATAAAGAGGATTTTCAATAGTCAGTAAATTTTCGAGGGAACGGCATACCGGTGCCAATGACACCCCCAATACTGATCATGGCAATGTGCCTGTTCTTTAGTTGCCTATGGAGGGTGCCCTCGCCATGGAGCTCTGTTGGGCCTTTCAACGACTCGGAGTCACCTACGGGTACGGCAGAGGAGCTAAACTTCTCCTTCTCAGACATGATTAGCAGGATGGGAAGAGTATGATCCCATGGATAACAGCATTTTATAAGTACGCTGTCAAAAAGAACGTCTCGTAAGCAACATCGGTGGGAAAGTATGTAGCCTACATGGCAGTTGTACTTCCCTAGTTGAGAATTGAACACAACCGTTAGTGCCGTATTTACTTTTGTGCCCTTTGAATTTACTTGTTGTTTATATGTCCGTAGAAACTGAAGAAGGTCCATCGTGAAAGAGTCTACGAGTAACCTGTTAAACTGAGTTAGCGGAAAATTCCGAAACGTCGGCAGAAGTCGTGCAGTAGAGTGGCATAGATTTAGCTGGAATTCGCAAATTCTTGCAAAACGTCTTGCAGCAACAGTTCAACTTGGTCCAAGTGTTGTTCTGCGACCCGGGTTCAATATTTGATGGGTTTACCGTTAATGGTAATTGTTTTCTCTCAAGATACCACTTTGAGTAAGTTATACCCATGTGGGAAATTCACAAGCCGATCTTATTATCATTGCTCATAAGGGTATTATCATTGCTCGTCACAAATAAATGAACCATTTACATCTGGAGGAGAAAAGATTGTCAAATATAACACAAGGGTGTATTAAGCCTGAGTTACATACCAGCCACTGCCAGAAAGCCTCCAGCTTGTTCCTCGGAGGGGGCTCGTCATAACTAGACAAGATATTCATATTAGCGAGATAGCGCAATACGAATTATCCGAAAGACTCACGTAGCAGACTCAATCTCCTTGATGTCAGTGATGAAGTCCATTTCTTCGGGTGTTTTAATGGGTTCTCTGTAGACGATTTTGGCGCCTATGTACATGACAGGGAAGAGAGCAAGAGGGAGGTAATTGGTGACAAAAGTGTCTACCGCCCAATGACCCTTTAAGAAAACCGACCATCCACTTAGCTACATAATTAATAATTAGCAGACATGAGGATGGAATAGAGTGAATTCACTCACGAAACAGATAAGAAGACAAGCAGTCAGCGCGTACCAAGCTGCATACGGCTGGAGGTTACTATAGAAAGGGAGATCTCGCCGATTGATATTATGTGCTTTGAGACCAGCGTAAAACCGGATATAGGTCAGACAGATGCCGAACCAGGTCATAAGACCCGCAATGGCGGTCATGTTGGAGAACCAGGTGAAGACCTTGCCTGCGCCAGCGGATACAGCCATGAATGCGAGCAGGGAGAAAAGAGAATTGAAGATAACGGAGACATAAGGCAGCCCAGAAGAGGAAGTTTTGAGGAATATCTTTGGCGCATTGCCGGATGAGGCTAGGCCATCTGTTTACAATGAAACAAAGTAAGATCACGTAAATGGAAAAAAAGAAATTGAACCTACAGAGTGCTCGGGAGCTCGTGTACAAATCACTAGAAGCCGCAGACCATGCAGAGGTCAACAGACAGGCATTGATGACGGAAGGCAATCCCTTGATACCAGACCTCGTGATGGCAATGACAAAAGGAGAGGCCGCAGCGGTACCCTTATTCGCGCCTAGACCAGGATCGTTGGATGGGACGAGTAAACCGATTGTGAATGTCCCAAGGACGTAGAAGAGTAAGATACCTGTGTTCACCGGGGCTTGTTAGTTTCCGTGCAGGTTAAAACCGGTTGGAATGGAACTCAACGAATATAGACACGCTTAATTGCTCTCGGCAAGTTCCGCCTCGGATTTTTGGCTTCTCCAGCGGCAATCTATGAAGAGGAGTTGATTTCATATCGGCAAAACAAGCATCATGTGAACTTACGGCAACAATTTCAGTACCAATGTAGGAAAAGGCAGCTTGGGTGAGGACAGCCCACCAACCCAAGAAGCGTCCTTTTGCACCAGGAATCTGTTCGTACTGGACGAATGGGCCAGGGTTTTTCCAATAACGGAATCCGAGACGGTCGTGATCGGGTCCACCTGCAGCATGTTAACTGATAAGAATCGGAAAAACTAGGATTGGAGTACTAGCCTCCGAGGTCAAGAATGATGCCCAAAATGATCAATCCTGTGATTGTAATGACCTTGATAGAGCTGCGGAATGACCATGAGTCCAAAATTAGAAACAGGGTTCCAAAGGATAAACCACATACGCAAAGATAAACTCAGCCTCTCCATATGCACCTGTTTCCACAGATCAGAATCAATAACGACTTACGTCGGAGTCAGTAGACTGTATTACCTGCTCCCAGCATGTTGATGACAACGACAACCATCAAACACATGGTGACCCAAACGGCAGGGTTGATGGTTTTATTCCAGAAGGAGATGAGAACTGCAGCGGCACTCAATTCGGCGGGCAGGACGATGACCCAGTTGTACCAGTAGTTCCAACCCATAGTAAAAGAGAAAGCGGGATCGACGAAGCGTTCGGCCAACTTGATGTGACCGCCGGCAATGGGAAGGTAGGCGACCATTTCGCCAAGGCAAAGCTAAGAGAAACCTGAGTGTTTAAACTGTATAGAGACCATATTGGGGAAACAAGCGCCCACCATGACGGAATAACAGATCGTACCCATTGCTATATATCCTAGGAAGAGACCTAGCGGGCCACCGTGTGATAAAGCGCCAGCGGTACCCAGGAAAAGACCTGGAAAGAGGATGTCAATGGATGGAAAATTGGTCGGGTGAGCATCAAAAAATTTACCAGTGCCGATAACGCCTCCAATACTGATCATGGCAATGTGTCTGTTCTTCAATTGCCTATGAAGAGGGCCTTCACCATGGTGAACGGTAGGGCCATTGAAGGATTCGGAGTCGCTCTCGCGGACGCCGGGGGAGTCAAGCTTCTCTTTCTCGTTGGACATAATGAGGATAAAAAGCAGAACTTCTCATGGTAGAGAAGGAGGTTTTATAAGGAATCTTTGTCATTTCAGAAGCCGAACAGTGTGCATCAATGCAATGGCTGTGATTATGCGGAAGGAGAGAACTAACCACACGCGTCGCGATTGTTTGCATCAGCGGTTGTTGCCAAATAACTTGTTTGTGATTTTCCTTGTAAATTTTTTTGGCCTGACACTTTGCAAGGGAGTCTCTGCAGAGCCCACATTTATTCTCACTTTTTGCCCTTTAAACGGCCCACTGTCTTTTTTGCTTCTCTTCGGTCACTCCCTACTCCCTCACCTAGATATTTATCCAGATTTGATTGCCGCTATGCTCGAACCCAACGTAGTCCATGCTGGTTCGGATGAAACCACGCGGACAGAAGATCTCTGGTTTCACGATGGAAACCTCATCCTCAAAGCAGAAAACACCCTTTTTCGCGTCTATAGCGGATTCTTGGCCGCGAGATCATCCGTTTTTCGCGACATGTTCTCCTTCCCTCCTCCGGAAGAAGGCAATGCTAAACTAGACGGCTGTCATATTGTCGTCCTATACGACTCTGCTGAAGATCTAACTTACTTCCTTAGAGCAATATTTGACTCGAGGTACGTTCATTCCACCTTGTCCAAATACAACAGCACCTGATGGTTGTCATTTGCTGTGTTTTCGCTTTACCACCTAACTTCCGTGACACAGCTTCTTCGAACCACCTCCTACACCGACAGTGCTTTCTATTGTCGAAAGCATCCTACGCCTGAGCCTCAAGTACGACGTACAATACCTCAAACGTCGCGCTCTGGCGCATCTCAATTCAACGTTTCCTATGACTCTGGCGGCCTGGAAAACTCGCGAAAAAACTCGTACGATACCCCCTCTCGATAATACCCCCTTTGCCGCCTTCAAAATTGCCCGAGAATTCGATCTCGACTGGCTTGTCCCTTCCATAGTCTACTGCATAAGCAGCCACCCATTCGAGAAGACACTCGATCACGCCGTCTTCAACGACCAAAACATCAACCTCGAGTGGCCAGACAAACGCATGTGCATCATTGGTCGACAAAAGTTGGTCATGCTGCAAGCTCAGATTGCTCTGCAAATGGCACGAACCGCAAATACTGAAACCGAGGGCTGCACCAGGTCCTCGTGCGCTTCGACTAGACTTCGATGTGCAGATATTCTGAGTGGTTGGGACATGGCCAGTGTCTTGGACTATTTCGAGGACAACGCCTGTCTCTACTCTCACGAGTTCTGTCCGGATTGTCTGGAATCTTTTAAAGACTCGTGTGTCAGCTCATGCGAGAAGTTGTGGAATGATTTACCGGGCTTCTTCCATTTGCCTAGCTGGGAGGATTTAGAGAAAACCAAACTTTTTATTTCAGAGTGATCTGATTCTAGATTATACCTTTTGGCTGCTATCGTCGTCCCCATTTCCCCTGTCGACTGCGCTTTCCATTTGCTTATCTTTGGCTTCTCGTTGCTTTTGATTCTTATTTATGCCTTTCGTTCTGTTTTCCGCCAAAATTATTCGCAATACTAACTTTTTTTGTCATTGCGCTACATTATGTAATGACAGTAGATTATGGCCCGTCTTGGCCCGTCCTAGAACGTCTAATAAGAATAAGTTTGAACATGTGGATGAAATTCTTAGTAGCCTGGAACGCGATGCTGTCACATGGCGACGATCTGTTATCACAAACCACCATATGAAGTCATTTATACTCTTTATGGAGATGTAATTTGCCCGTAGTGGCCCATCGTCCAGTTTAGAATTACTCCGAAATGATCCGAATTTTGTTTTGGGGGGCGCCTTACAGAGATAAGGGTCGAATCAAATCACTAAATACACGGCCTACTGCTTGTAAAGGCGCAGCTATAAACGCACGAATCGGAAACGCATCATGGCGCGGCCTGATAACAGCGCGCGGCTGGGGTCGTGGTTGTCGAGTCCAACGAGGGGGAAACCTCCTGCGCCGGTAACGAGACGGACCAGCCGTGTCCGAGCTATCAGTGGAGCGAGAAGCATCTCTAAAAGCCGATTTACTCCAAACGCCCAAGGGAGGTGCTTCAACATAAAATTCCGTTTCGTGTCGTCGGAGTGCATTCGGAGCAGGAGGAACAGATGGTATAGCTTCTAGAACAGGGTTCATTTAAATCAGACTCGGACGATAAGTAATAAAGAAGAAGCTTTGACATACCCTGCTCTTCCATTTTCTCATCTTCATCATTCTGAAACGCTGAAAATATTCGTTGCAACGGGTTCCATGACGAAGTGGGGGTCGGTATCGGATCTTCTTCCTCTAACTGGACCTTCTTCTCTTGTTCCAACTTCTTCCGGAATTCTGTCCTGTGTTTCTTCCCGAGCAAAGCCAAGGCTTCAGCAATCGCCGGACTAGGCTCCCTTGAATAATCGCGCACGACAACCATGGGCCAATGTGCGACGAGATTGTTTTCTTGTATGGACGCATGGATTTCTCGGCAGGATACGAGTTTGATGCCTGTAACAGAGAAAAGGCGTTAGTGGTCCAAGTACAAACGGAATAAATCGTCACGTACCTGAACGCAATCTGTCATTCTTGAAACGTTCAACCTCCCCAGGATTTCGTTCTGTGGGAGGTTCGGGAGCGCGTGGAACCGGTTGCAATTCTTGCCGTGGCCTTTTGCTTCCACCATCAGGTTCCAAAGGGCGTTTCCGCTTTAATGAGCCACGTCGATCAGCTGGAATAGCAATCGAGTCCTCCATATAGTCGTCTAGAAGACCTTCCATATCTTCAACTTTGAGTTGATCAACCTGTCCTAGGGAAGACTCTACTCTCGTTCGTTGCATCAACCCGGCAGCAACATCATTATCTTCCATCTTCTGCAAAATGTTAAAAAACCTCTTTAGTTCCCATTCGAAATCATCTGCTGTCTGTCCAGGCATGATAAACCTTCGTGGTTCGCGATCAAGGTCGCTAAACCAGGTTTCATATTTCGACAGATCAATGGGTGGATTCATCTTGGCAATCTGGCTAGGTTCGACCAGTTTGGGTTGGTATGACGGATCTCCTTCCTGCTTCTTAATTTCGAGGTAATTCCTACGAACTCTGTCGATCGAGATGCCGAGCCTGATCTTCTCCTTTTCCCTTGCATTTTCATAGTCCAGCTTGAAATTCAACCTTCGCATCTCCCACGCAAAATCAGCTGTTTTTGCCCGTTCCAAGAACACGACCGGTTGCTCGATGATGTATCGCGCATGATGAAAGTTGTAGATATAAATATTCCCATCGGCACCTATCAGGATATTTTCAAGGTTGAGGTCCTTGTGGCAGATGCCTTTAGCATGCAGCTTCTCAAGGACTTTGATCGCCCGCCGTTTCAGAGTTTCTGGCATGTCGGCGGAAGCTTCAATGAAGAAAGTTTGGTGAGGAATTTCAAAGCTGAGGTTGAATCTATCTGATCCACAACGGACGGCAATGAGCCTTGGGACATATTCGCCCATCTGGTGCTTTAGAGCATTCTTATAGAGCGACAGCTAGATACAGCATAATTTTAGGTTTCCTTGGGATTCAAGGAGAGGAAAACCATACCTCAGCGACAATTCCAGGATGACGCGAATCGAGATTCCAACTTGAAGTTAAATCAGACCGTGGTTTTAGATATCGTGGATAGAGAACTCACGATTTGTTTATATAGGCCAGCGTACGATCTCCAGCTCTACATGCCCGTATAGTTGTCCTGTGCAGTCCATCGTCTGTGACATAGGTTCTCAATACGATACCCTAGTATTAAAAACTTCCCCGTAACTTACCGTGAAGTACGGCCAGCTCGTGAATGTCGTAGAATGTTTGCTCATTTAGCCATTCCCATTCGCCCGTAGACGTAAAGATTGGCAATGCCAGCGGCTCGTGACCCGGTGGCACCTCTGGATTGCCGACTCTAGGCATCGGGACACTTGTTTCGCCATCCAAGAAAGGGGTCGCCACGAACGGTGCGTTGAGTGCTCGAAAAAATGAGGAGCCTTTATTTTCTTGAATTCGCTCTGGAACGTTACTCGCTGGTGTGGTGTTCATGGTGAAAGTGAGGGTAAGATAGTAAAGAGTCGCGTATCCAGCGCTCTGGCCATGGTCTTGAAGAAAGCATGCATTGTTCGGGTTTAATTCCTAATTTGTCACAAGAAACAAGGCGTCCAGGAAACAGGTCATTGTGGACAAAACGGAACAAGGAATCCACGCATTGGCTACTTGTATTTTCACCCTATGAGCTCCGACTTGTTGTTATGTCCGATTAATATGAATAAAGGCACGGATACAGTGCAGAAGACCTTTGCAGGAAACCATTTTGCTTGGCCATGTTATGCAGCTCCTTCCGGCAACACTGCCACTGGCATCAATGCCATTCAGTAGCGCAAAACTCAGTCTTTCATAAAATTACAAACGATGAGCGTGTCACAACCTCTCTTGCAGACAATCGAAGCAGATGATCCGTCAATAACAGAACATCCAACCCAACAGAAACAGGCAAAAAGAAACCTTGCCCCAGTGGTGTTGACGCCCACGAGCACACATGGTCCAAGCCAAATGGCTGCGACGGAGAGCGATGCAGAGTCAGGTGTGTAGCCTTTCTTATAGAACATCAGATTTTGAAATATTGGTGTAATACAGGTATATCGGGTATATTCCGTCAAGTATGCTTATAATTTAAATTCGACCTCCAATGCTTACATCCACCATTCACCAGTCTGCGCATCCACTGGCTCTATTCTTCCTCTATTTCTTCCGCATAGGCGCAATACTCGTGTACATATTCTCAGGATGGTTTACCCGAAACTATGTTTTGACTGTAAGTCAAAAAGCATCGAATCCCTTTGTCACGCAGTGACATAATAGTTTCTTGGACTCTCCTAGACAGTCATTGTCGTCGTGCTACTAGCCATGGACTTCTGGAATTGCCAGGTAAAAGACGTCTCACTCCCATGAACACACAACTCCACCGAGTCTTATGCTTTTATCTATTCAAAACAGAACGTTTCAGGAAGAACACTTGTTGGACTCCGCTTCTGGAATCAAGTTGACGAAGACGGCGAGAGTTACTGGGTATTTGAAAGCCGTGATGTAAATCATAACTTTCCTTCACATCGCCCGTCCCTTACAACTTCTCCTTAATATAACAACAGCCTTCAAGACCTGTCAATCCTATTGATTCAAAGTACGTGGGCGAATATAACCCTTGGGTCATAAACTCAACAATTCCGTCCATGACCTCTCTAGGATGTTTTGGGTGCGTTCTCTTAGTATTTCTCTTACCAACAACCCTAATAAGCCGTCTTAGATCGCACTTTACACATTCCCAGCATTATGGTCCGCTCTGTTCATAGTCTCTCTACTAAAATTCAGACTAGAGTATGTCATTTCACAAACCCCCGCATCCAAATTAACCTATTAATTTCCAATCTCCACAAACTTTATCTCCAAACCAGATTTCTACCTATCGTCCTTCTCGCCCTTGTATTCAACATCACGAACGTAATTGGCTTCACCTACGCGTAAGTTTTGTCAGACGTCGACTCTTTGCTCGCTCCCATATTTACTGGAATCTTTGTCCAGCGATCGAGATGCGAAACAAAAATGGGCAAACAGTGTAGCTGGCGGAGCTTGGAGCCTCGGATTTTCTGGTTTTGGTGGTCAGATCCTCACAGGAGCCGTCAAGAAAAGTGTCGGTAGAGTGTTTGGTTAAGTCACTTTCCAAAATGGATACTAGTGTCATGTGATTTCCACTGTTGCAACGTCTGGCAGTTGTGAAATGATGAATGAGCATAAAAAACCTGATCGTACACAAACAGAAAGAGAAACTTGTACAGGCTACGTGACACAATGAAGGGAGGGGGAAAAGGTAGCTGCCGAAAGGGGGATTCTGAAGGCTTGAAAAATGAAGATGGATGTTTACCAGCTAAAAAAAGAAAATATAAATAACGTGAAAACCGAGTGAAGATCGTCAAGAGTGTTCAGTTCGCAAAGTATGCACAAGTCCAAAGCGAATGCCAAGAAGAATTAAAGAAATAATATATATGAAAACCACAATTTGTATGCAAAGATGCAGAATGCAAACTGGCTAGCTCATAAAATAAGAGAAAACAGGAATAATAAGGGAGGATAAAAAACAGGACATGATGATCCCAAAAAAAAGGAATGAGCATCCGTAAAAAGTGGAAACCTACGAATAGTCAAAGAGAATTTTGGCATAAGTATGCATATACAGATGCAACAAGAGATTGAACTAAACCTCAGCGTAACGTCGTAAGGGGGATAAGCCCAGACATGATCATGGCGAAGGATTCAAAATCTCAAACCCGACGTAACCGCGCGCATCCACCTTGGCCAAACCCACGGTTGGTGTGGAAGGGGTCGTCAGACCGATGAACGATCTTCTTTTAGCCTTGGTAGTAGTAGCAGCTGATGTGATATTACCACTTCTGTAACTACCATTGAACGTTGACATCAGAGGCGTCTGAAGCATCGACAGACTAGGAAACGCAACTGGGCCCGAAGGATTCGATAAGAGTGTCATCGTCGAAGGTGCAGGAACAGGCGTACGTGGGTTCTTGGGCGTAGTCGTAGGTGAGGGTGGGAAGACGATCAGCGTTCGCGTCTGTGAGGCCCAGACGGACGACACCGAGTCGGATGAGCTGCTCCTGGTGGACACAGACCCTGACGATCCCTTTTGTAAAAACACACTATGCCGGAGCGATGACGGATGGAGGAGTCGGGATTCGGAACGGCGCCGCGTCGGCGGGTGTGGAAAGCGGGACGCGTTATCGTCTTGAGTCGAATGATTGCCGCGAGATACGCCACCGTCCGATTCAAGAACAAGGTTGATGGGGGATGCAGGGACAGGAGGAAGAATACTTAAGCTGACGGGTCGCCGTCTGACCCTTGGTTTTGGGGGAGACGGGCGTGGAGGGGAGATATCAAAAGTCGAACGAATAGCAGTTAAAGGGGGACCTGAGGGAAACGGGGTCGCCTTCCATGCCAGCGACGCAGATGGATTGAGCATTTCAAGATTCGAATTCAAAACCGAAACATTACGGGGAGTGCCCTTTTGGTCATCGTCAGGAGAGCAAGACCCCAAGGAGGAATCTTCCTCTGTTTGACTCTGATGGCTATCATTGTCAAAACCACCTCCAATACCGAGGAGTTCTCGTTCCTCTTCTTCCTCGACGAGAGTTTCACTCAAGGAACTCCTGGTAGTGTTGTTGCTGGTAGTCGACCCTTTCCGTTTTCGGGGAAAATGGCTTCTCCACGTTGATCCCATTCCAAAACCGGAACTGGAAGCGATAGAACTCATTGATGACGCAGAGGATTTACGAGCGACAATCCGGTCTTCCATAGCTTTGTCAAGAGCTTTGGCTTCTTGCATGACAAAAACACTTTCTCTTTCGTTCGGTTCATTATCGGGAGCTTCATCAAGCAACCTACGACGCCGCGTCCATTCCTCTTCGTCTTCAGCGATGGATGAAACATCAGAGTCGTGGAGAGAGGGCTCCGTGCCTCGTTTCAAAACTTTCTCATAGTCCCGGAGTTGATAAATAAGCCTTGTGCACATGAACGAACGAATGGGTCAAAATTGAAATGGGACCCGCGTGAAGGAAAAATGCTCACGACATGTTAGGTCCGACGCAAGGACTTTTTTCCTTGACGTAATCGTATGCAGGCTGCATTCCCTGCAGTGCCCAAATTTCTGGTGGCACGAATGGAAGTCGTTCGGCAGCTGCACGCATGACGAGAGCAATAACCATAGTTGCAGAACGCGAAATGCCACATTGACAACTACAAGAGATAAGTAAACAAGGGTATAAAAACAAGGATTGAAATGAGGGGCCGTACTGAATGAGGCAGCCTTCCCCACGATCGAGGGCGGCATCGACAAAGGCCATGCCATCCCTGAAACCGTGGTTGACAAGGTCTTGTTGACCATGGGACCAATCGAGTTTAAGGTAGTGCATTCCTGGCCTGCCACTTGGGACATGAGGAGGGTAATAAGTTGGGTCCAAGTCGGCTCGATCTCTAAAGTTTGGGGTAGATGCGACAGAACGGAGGGCTTGGGAGGCAGAGAAAGAGTCAAAGGGAAACGAGACCTCCTTTGCGACATTAAGTATGGAACGGATACCACGCTCCACAAGGCACTTCCAGTCTCTTGCGTTGTCTTCTGAGCCAATCCAGATACCAGGGATGACCTGTACGGGACCATCAGCGTAAGGGACAGGTGAGCCAAGGTCTTCATCTCTGCGATGGAGAAGAGTGGCGGCGGGTAGGGAAATGATGGACGGCCTACGAGGTTTCTCTCGAGTGGGAGCAGTGTCGGAAGAGGGAAGATAAAGAGACTGGACAGAAGAGTGGGCGGAGGGGAGGGTAAGAGACAATTTTTTCATATTTTTTGAAGAAGACATCTTTTTGTTGTGAAAAGGGGGTCGATCAGAATCAGCAGAGGAGAGGGTGGTGTCAGAATCGGGGAGAGGCAGGGCTATTTGAGGGAAGGGAGCGGGTGGATGTATGCGCAGACTGCTAGACACGCCTCTTCGCTTAATAGCCCCAGTAGCCTCGCTCAAGACATTCACTGGCTGCTGCGCCATTGACAATGACATGCCCACGACCAGCGTGAACCCAAACCAGACTTGGGTGACCGTAGAAAAACAAACCGTGTGTGAATCTCCACATGCTGACCAATGTCATTTTACCTCCCGGTCCGGCATCACTCTTTACCCAACAATGCTCAACCAACACCAGTGCACTTTTCTCTCCTACACCCTCTTCACTTTTCTCGGTCTTGTTCTCATCTCACACTTCATATCAACTCAACTCAGGGAGGCTGGTTATCCCATCTCTCATCTCATCCTCATAGGTCTCGAAAAAAACTACTCGGACATGACTTCCACGTACGATTCTAATCAGCATTCTTACATGTTGCCTACCCTACTTTTCACTGCATTAATTGTCCTCGTCACAACTGCCTACGCGAAATTACTCCGTAAGGGTAGGTTGCCCTGTCGCGTCTGAATTGCTTTATTTTCTCATTAGCACATCACAGGTCGTTCAAAACCTCTAGATTCCAATGCATGGAAAGAGTTTCCTTTGGAGAAAAAGATTCAAGTCTCTTCTAATACTGCCATGTACGGGTCTGTTCTCGTAAAGGAAATAATCTAACCGTCTCGTTCAGATACCGCTTCAAACTCCCACGTCATGACGATGTTCTCGGCTTGCCCATCGGCCAGCACATCTCCATCTCTGCAGAGATTAATGGCAAGAATATCATACGAAACTACACCCCCATAAGTCTTGAAAATGCTCGCGGTCACTTTGACCTAATTATCAAGGTTCGTGGTCCTTTTCTTTTCTCTGACTTTCGCCTATTCATTCATTGCACAGACCTACGAAAAGGGCAACATCTCCAAGCACGTTTCTCTCCTCTCGCTAGGTCAAACCATTCGCGTCAAAGGTCCCAAAGGCAACTTCTTGTATACCCCAAATCTCGTTCAGCACATCACCATGATTGCAGGTGGCACAGGCATCGCTCCTATGATGCAAGTCATTCATGCCTGCTTCAAGAACCCCGCAGATCATTCCAAAATCACTCTCATATACGCTAACGTCAACGAAGAGGATATTCTTCTTCGAGAGGACCTCAAACAGCTCCAGAAAGTCTATGGAGAGGACCGCTTCAAGATTCTCTACGTTCTTAACAACCCTCCTTCAGGATGGAATGGCGGAGTCGGGTTCGTTAGCAAGGATCACATCAAGGAGAATATTCCCAACCCAAATTCTAGCGATAGCAAGCTCCTCCTTTGCGGTAACATTCTTACGCCCTTCTGTTCTTTTTCTTTTTTTTCATTTCTTTTTTGCAGGTCCTCCTCCTATGATTATTGCCATGAAGTGAGTTCTCTCTCTCCCCAACCTCAGTCCCTGATTCTCATCTCCGATCCTCCAGAAAAAACCTTGAAGAAATTGGTTATCCCGTCCCTAACACAATTAGCAAGCTGCACGACAAGGTAAATTCACTTTTCCACATTGTCAACTCGTCAAATTTTTGTTCAACCGCATGATTTACAGGTCTTTGTTTTCTGAGCGAACATAGAACCAAAAACAGAATAATACGACCTTGGCACGTAGAAAAAAGGTCTATAGAATGATTTCATTTGTTTATGTTAGGAATTACAATACGTAATTTTTATATATATCTTAGATTCGAAGTGGCAAACCAGATTCCGTCAAGCAAGTACCATGAAACGAACCGACGGCTCTACTGTAACATGTTACAATTCTACACAGCTGGTTCGATGTTTCATTTACTTACATATAATACAATTGATAAATTGGAAATTGTCATTTATAGCACCTCTCTTGCAAAAAAAAAAATGGAAATGAGATTTCATACAGTACTTGTTGTCACTCGGGTCTCTTGAAGAAAAACGTTTTTTGGTTCCGTCGCCCCTGATCTTAATAAAAACGACCTCGGAGGCATGGCATATGCACCGTTTCACTTATGTTAGTTCAATGAGGAATTGAAGTGTCGATCGAAATGAACGGCAAACGGAGATGGTGCTAAAGACTCGGGGAAAAGAGATCTGTCCCTTGCCCTGGCTGTTAGTACAATCAAACACAGCATGGTGCCATGAAGCCATGAAGGTTAGGAATTTCTTTTTTGGTAAGCTGAAAGGGCCTCACAAACTTACATACTAAGAAGAGGGACCTTTCTGTGTAGCGGCTAAGCTTAGGGATCGGTTGTCTAATTTACACGAGTTTCATGGATGATTCGGGCTCTGACACAGAGACACCAAGAGAGAACTAAAAAAATTGAGACTTGGGAAGGTGAATGGATGCCAGTACATAGTTACATAATATTGTGCAGCTCAGGTTTGAGGTATCCCCGTGTACGCAGTACTCACAGATAACTCTGACAGTGCATTGGCCGCATCACAAAAAGAGACAGAAAGATGTATGGGAATGTATTGGCCATCTGAGTGGATGTCGGGGAGACCGCTCGCCCACAATTTCGTTTGGAGAACCTTTCGTCACTTGTCGCATAGATATAAAATATGCTATACATGTCCGTGCTGTCCTAGATAATAAAGGGATTTTTAAAAGAAGAACATCAGACCGGGTGGTGCGGATCAAACGGGCAGTTGGCGCGCTTGATAAAAAAGGACTTTCAGAGCTTCATCATTTCGTTTTTGTTCACAGCCCGTAGGTGAGGAACAGGCGCGTCAAGAAGAAAATGACCTCGCAATATGTTATCATCAAGGTTTATTGCAATAAATTGTCGGAACGAAGGCTAGGGGGTAATTCTCTAATTCTTAGCGAGATTTCTTGTTTTTCGCCTGATGGTTACTACATCGAAAAAGAATGGAAAATCACATTGTCATTCTCTGGAAAACACGATGAGACAACACGGCCACACAGAAAATCGCTAGAGGCTTACTAAGCCATTCAGTCATTGCGCCGGCCCTCCTGCCAGGGACTTGTTTCTGATGCGGAAGAAAGATAGCAGGTCACTACCGCTGCAACGCATGAAATATACGGTACCAAAACCGCGCTGACGCTTCATGCAATGAACACTTGCTGCCGTCACCACCAACACTTTTTGAGCTCACAAGAAAGGGAAGAGGGCCGGAATATTGAATGACAGAGTTTGGGAAAATAGGGTATGCCCGCTTCCTTTCTTCATTCAATTTGTTTCTTGATTTGTTTTCTTTGATTATATTTCCCTCGCATCAAAATCATTTCAGATACTGTCGCTGCTTGCGACGTCTTCTGGCCCGAGATGGCGCGTAAGTACCTGCCGGCCGTACGCGTGCCCATCGGTGTCCGATACCATGCTTATAATTAGAACCATTGAACCAACTCTCGCTTTTCCAAATAGCCATGCCTCCAATTTTCACTGTTCGCGCATCCAATGCCATAGTTGGCCATCTTACCTCCCCCAGGCCCGTTGCCATCTTCGTAGGAGGTACTTCTGGTATAGGAGAAGCCATGGCGCGCATATTTGCTTGTCACACAGAAGGCAATTCGAACATTGTCATTGTGGGCAGGAATAAAGAGGCTGCGAACCGTATCCTTTCATCTTTGCCCTCACCAACCCTGGGAGAAGACAGCGGTCCTCCTGTCTCCAGAGAGTTCATTCAGTGTGACGTCACCTTGATGAAAAACGTCCACACTGCAACTCAAGAAATTCTCTCCAAGTATCCCAAGATCAATTACCTTGTCCTTTCAACAGGTCATCTCAATATGGCGGGACGCGATGAAACTTCGGAAGGCATTGACAAGAAGTTGGCTTTGAATTATTATGGCCGTTGGAAATTTATCCATGACCTGGCACCTGCGATACAAAAGGCAAAGGAAAGTGGTGAGGAGGGAGCGGTGATGAGCGTATACGCCGCCGGGAGGGGAGGTGAAATTGATGTCGGGGATTTGGGCCTCAAGAAGTCTTTCTCATTACGGAATGCTGCTAATGCTGCTTCGACATATAACGACTTGATGATGGAGGTGGGTGATATTTCATTTATTTACCGCTTAGACCGCTGATATCCATTCCCACACCCAGTTCTATGCATCTCAGTATCCTACCATCCCTTTCATCCACGCTGCCCCAGGCGGTGTTCGAACTCCTATACTCGAGAATTCACCTTCGGCTGTCATTCGCTACTCCAGGTTTCTTGCATTCATCGTCTTCCGCCCTTTCACTATTGCTCCTGAAGATTGCGCAGAGTATATGTGGAACGCTGTTTACTCAACCAAAGATAAGCCTCGTGCATGGAGGATCGGATCAAGAGGAGAAGACCTTGGAATGACGAGGTATTTTGGGAATGAGGACCAGAGGAGAAAGCTGTGGGAGCATACACTGGAAGCTGTGAAGAGTGCTCTGGAGACAAAGGCATAGGGCCTGGTTAACAAGTGGGTCAGAAGAAATATGCTTTTGCCCTACCACAACGTACATAGCAAGAAGAGGGACACTTTTATTTTTGGATCTTTTGTGTAGCGGCTAAGCGTCGTCTACCTTTCACGAGCTTTATGGATGATTCTGGCTCTGACAACGAGAAATCACTCGGAGGCTATGAGAGAAAAAAGACTAGTACTAAACCAAGTGCATAGAACACAGCGCGGCTGAGGCTTGGGGTATGTTGTGTAGTCGCTGTGTTTACTATAACTTGGGGCGTTGTTTCGGAACACTCCAAGTCAGTAAGTTACTCAGGCCTTTATAACAATCATCTCATTTTTTTTTTCAACGCGCCTGTTCTTCGCCTGCGAACGGTGAACACAAATAGAATAGATTGTCCTCTCTTGGCAAGTACGCCAACTGGCAACTCATCCAGTTTGTGGAAATCGAATCTGCGCCACACTGGTACTAGCATATTATGAGGGGTTTTGCATTGGCGTCAATGGTTCTATTATATTAAAAAGGTACATGTCAACAGGGTAGTCCGGCGTCTTTTACTTCAAAAATTATGCGCTCAGACCTCAGAATTCTCTTCCATTATTTTGGACTTAGCCATTCTCCGAGGAAAGGCTGACAATAAAATTTTATTTTAACTTGAAAACCTCGGCTACCTTCTTCACATTTTCTGCACTGGTATACCCAACGATGGTTGTGGGTGCCAAGCTGTTAAATTCTAATCATGATGCAATATGAAGTCTTACGTAAGTGATGGCTGCCGGCCGTACGCGTGCGCATCACCATAAACTTATAATTGGAAAAACCAACCCCAAACCATTGGAACCAACTTTCGCTGGTCCAAATAGCCATGCCTTCAATTTCCACTGTTCGCGCATCCAATGCCATAGTTAGCCATCTTACCTCTCCCAGGCCCGTTGCCATCTTCGTAGGAGGTACTTCTGGTATAGGAGAAGCCATGGCGCGCATATTTGCTTGCCACACAGCAGGCAACTCGAACATTGTCATCGTGGGCAGGAATAAAGAGGCTGCGAACCTTATCCTTTCATCTTTGCCCTCACCAACCCTGGGAGAAGGCAGCGGTCCTCCTGTCTCCAGAGAGTTCATTCAGTGTGACGTCACCTTGATGAAAAACGTCCATACTGCAACTCAAGAAATTCTCTCCAAGTATCCCAAGATCAATTACCTTGTCCTTTCAACAGGTCAGCTCAATTTAGCGGGACGCGATGAAACTTCAGAAGGCATTGACAAGAAGTTTGCTTTGAATTATTATGGCCGTTGGAAATTTATCCATGACCTGGCACCTGCGATACAAAAGGCAAAGGAAAGTGGTGAGGAGGGAGCGGTGATGAGCGTACTCGCGGCCGGGAAGGGAGGTGAAATTGATGTCGAGGACTTTGGTCTCAAGAAGTCTTTCTCAGTACAGAATGCCGCTACTGCGGCTACGACGTATAACGACTTGATGATGGAGGTGGGTGATATCTCATTTATTTACTGCTTCGACTGACATCCATTCGCACACCCAGTCCTATGCGTCTCAATATCCTACCATCCCTTTCATCCACACCTACCCAGGCGTTGTTCGAACTCCCATACTCGCGAATTCACCTTCGGCTGTCATCCGCTACTCCAGGTTTCTTGCATTCGGCCTCTTCCGCCCTTTCACTATTGCTCCTGAAGATTGCGCAGAGTATATGTGGAGCGCTATATATTCATCCAAAGATAAGCCTCGTGCATGGAGGATTGGATCAAACGGAGAAGACATTGGAACGACGAAATATTTTGGGAATGAGGACCAGAGGAGGAAACTGTGGGAGCATACAGAAGAAGCCGTGAAGAGTGCTCTGGAGACAAAGGCGTAGAGTCTGGTTAACAGGTCCGATACAGCAGCGTGCCGGGTTCTATTAGTTTTTAATCTGGTAATTCCAAGGTTATTTGAAAGTTCAAGTAGAATAAACACGAAACTTCAGAAGTGTCGCATTTCTGATATCACTGCAACTTCTGATTCAGCAGCAGGGTGAACCACAGCAGTGAATGTTCCGTAGCAACACGAACTTTTACTCTCATATGTCCGAATACACACTATATATCGCCCAATGGGTCTATAAGTTGATCGTCCTGCAGGATTATAAAAAGGTCAAGGTGAAGATGAACAGTCTTTTCTTTCTCACAGGTGGAATATGTTGCCCACAGTAACATCACTATTAGCCATAATCGCCATCCTGGTGACGAAATTGGCTTTTAACGCCTTGCGTAATGGAAGAAAGCAACTTCCGTATCCACCAGGCCCTAAACCGAAGTTCTTGATTGGAAACGCACTAGATATCCCAAGTGGCGAATCAAGTCGCACTTTCGCTGAATGGGGCAAAAAGTTCAATAGTGCGTTCACATTCTATGAAATGGAAAGGAAGAAACATGAATTTTAGAATGACAGGCGATTTATTGCATGTCAGCGCAATTGGAACGCATATTATAATAATCAACAGCTTGAAAATAGCGGAGGACCTCTTTGAAGGACGGGCGAAGCTATACAACGACCGCCCGCAGATCCCAATCATAAAACTGTGAGTCCACTCTCCTTTTATTCTCCTTAGACGGAACTGATCTGTGTCCAGAGTGGGTTGGGAGGTCAACATCGCGCTGTTGAAACACGGGGATAAATGGCGCGAACATAGGAAACTGTGCCAGCAGAATTTCAATCCTGACGCCGCTAAACGGTATCACCCAATCCAAATGGAGCGCGTCCATAATTTCCTCCGCTCTGTCTTACAAGAACCAGAGAAAGTTTTCGACCATATCATACTGTAAGCAACGTCCGCCCGATACATAGGTACTTGTGGTAACTATCGAAACCTTTTCCCACCACTGCGGCAGGTTATCCATTTCCATCGCTGTGTTGATGATGTATGGGTATGCACCGGAAAGTGTCGACGACTATGTCATTTGTGCCGCTGATGAGGCCGTAAAACTAATGGGCTCTCTATTTGGAGTTGGCGGCACGCTTATAAACGTCATGCCCTTTCTGCGCCATGTCCCTTCTTGGGTACCTGGAGCGTCTGGGAAAAAGCAGGCAGAAAGAATCAGGTGGTTGACTGACGAAGTCAGGCGTGTTACTTTAGAAAATGCATCGGTTGCTTTGGTGAGTGAATGGATATTTTTTTTTTAAGCCTTGCTAAAGTCGCTGTGGTTTTGATTGTTAGAAAAATGGTTCGGCGTGGCCTTCCCTTGTCACCGAACTTTTGGAGAAGAAAAGTACAACTGGAGTGCTACCCGAAGAGGAATCCATGGTAAAGGATGTGGCATGGTCTGTCTATGGTGGTAAGTAATGCAACCATATTACAGCCTCGTTTTGTTATCACTTTGCACTTCATTCTTTGTAAATATAGGTGCTTCTGATACAGTCAGTTATAGATGTAACTCCCCGTGATTTCTAATCCTCCTTTATTTGCTCAGACAACTTCTGCGATGAGTACCTTCATACATCTTATTGCCAAACATCCCGAGGTTCAGAGAAAAGCGCAAGAAGAAATCGGACACATAATTGGTAACGACCGTCTTCCGAATTTCGGCGATCGACCGAACCTCCCATATATTGAAGCCATCTATCGTGAGCTTATGAGGTTCACTCCACCTATAGGTGTTGGTCTGCCCCATGCACTAACGGAAGACGACATATATGAGGGGTATTTTTTGCCCAAGGGTAATTAGCATTTCACTGATCCCAATGAGCAGTAGATTGCTGACCCTTTTCCCTCCTAAAAAAAATCAGGGGCCACTATTATTGGAAATATATGGGCTATGACTCACGACGAGCGTGTCTACCCCGATCCCTACTCGTTCAAACCCGAAAGATTTTTTGATGCGGACGGAAAGTTGAACAATGACAGCCGAGTCTTGGCCTTCGGATTTGGCGGGAGGTGGGCACTCTTCCTTGATGTGAATTTCTATGTATTCTAACACTGGAGGAAATCTTCTACGCCAGAGTCTGCGTTGGAAAATCTGTTGCAAGCGCCACGGTAAGAGGTCTCCACGCTCTAGCTTTGTGGTGTCTCATTGAAGAACACTTTTCTTTAAGATGTGGCTTTCCATCGCATGCTTCCTCTCTTGTTTCAACATCAGCAAAGCTCAGGATGAGTTTGGTAATGAAATTGAAATTGACGACACCTATAACACAGTGGGAACTGTATTGTGCGTTCTTACTATCAAATTCTCTAGCACCCCCGTTTTGACTGGGAAAATCGATTTGCAGTCATAAGAAGCCCTTTACATGCTCCATTTTGTCGAGATCTGAACAGATGAGGCACCTTATTGAAAAGACGCTTGACCACGACTACTGACGGCCCCTTTTGAAGGCTTGTGCCTATTCAAGTGTACGTCTAATAAAAATTTTGTATTCTCTGATATTCAGAAACCCAACAAAAAGGATTTCAAATGAGATAGTCCGACCCTTCAACGCTTGTGAAATCAATATTACGCATAGGAATGCTTTTGGCACATTTAGCTGCGCACAGCGTTGTCGGACGCTCTCAACTAGAAGAGGACATATCTATAAGTATTCATTGCGGTCGTGCTATTAGTTAAGTTGAGTCGTGGAATCAGATTCAAGCATTTCCAGGCGGCATTCGTTCAAACTAGGACACAGTTATAGACAGCATATGATCAGTCCAAAACAATCAACAAGGGTAAATTCTCCTTACCACTTCACGATCTGATCTGCCGCATTCATCGCAAATTCAAATTCTTCCTCAGTCAACTCCTTTGCTGAGTTCCGTACGAGCTGGATGGCGGAATCGTAATAATGCAATGGTGTCATTCCGTCTTCGTCCTTTGACAGCAACGGAGTAAGAAAACGGAAGTGATGCAGCATGCGTGCGTGCGGTTTCAACTTGGGATGAAGGGGAATCACGACATGGGCCAGTTCGTCTGAAGCGAAAGAGGTGAGTATGGATGAGATGAAACTGGTTAGGCAAGAGGATCGTTTGAGGGTCGAGGGGACGCCTCGTTCAACAAAACTGGGGTACCATCCTATTCGGCTCTTCGCTCAAACGTGTTCAGCGGATGGGATTGACCAGTAAAGGTAGTATGAAAGGGAAAGAAACAGATGTCAAGGCCGCAGACACTCACCAATGCGCGGTATGGTATCAAGGAGTGCACGTCGGAAGCGAATTCCACTATATTTAGTCCCTGCAGACGAGGAGCAGTAATGCCATAAGTCACACAAAAGTTCAAATGAAGAAAAAAAAAGGAGAAATGAACAACATGAGGAACAACATGAAATAGTCCCGTGTCCACAACAAGGAATTATTGCAGATGGGAAAAGATGCGTGGAGGATGAAGCACGCAAGAGATCTGGTACCGACGATGTGAACGAGGTCAAGAACGAGAACGAACCTGGTCTGCCCCATCCTTCATGAAACACATCCTTCGGCAAAGATTCGTAGGAGATGAGACAGGCACGAACATATTCCTGCATCATGTACTTATGGACAGACAACTAAGAAGGTTATGGTAAAAGTCAAATGCAACCATTAGCACAAGTTGCGACACCCAGCAACGGAACATGCACTACACACACATTTGGTAAATCATCTCGACCAATAGTCCGATGTGTCTTCGAGATACGCTGAAGCTTCAGTCTGACGGCCACACGCCGTTTGACGCAGAAAAGTAACGAGACAGCCAACTTGAAGGTCGTGATGAACAATCGCACAAAGGTCAGACTGTCTTCCTAATTAAAAATTTCAACGTACCAAGATAACATATGAAGCCCCGACGATAAGCGCGTCAATGTTCCCTACCCAATCCCTCCTCGGTGAGGTTCGAACGGCCTGAGAGATGATAGCCGCACAGGAGAGCCCGGCAGCAACTATGATCAGGAGCACGAGGAATGCATAGATCGTTTCAGATACTCTCAGCAGAAGAGGAGACAACATGGGTGTCAGAACATTGAGTTGCTGTTCCGTGTTGATGATGATACATTTGGGTTTCCCGCTTTGTTTATGAAAATAAAATTGATGGTATTGGCAAAATATAACTGATCCACTTTCAAAGCTTCCATGGTATCATAGTACAAAAAGACACTACTGCTGAGCGTTTGACGATGAGAGACTCCAGAGTAATCACGAAATGCGAAGCCAAAAAAAATATGAGAAGTTGACGTCTAGTCTTTGCGTTTGAAATTGAAAGTAGCAAGACCCGCATTGCACAGAAACGACATTTTTTTTAAAAAAAAATCAACACTCAAGTGACATTGCACTTTCAAGGTTGGACGTTTTTCCTGCAGATCTGTGATGAGCACCTGGGTGTAACTGAATGGCTAGATCACATACCCGTATTGCCCAGCGTAATTTCCGGGAGGATAGTATTCGCAAACGAGGAAATGGGTTGGCTAGGTAGGGGTGACATACAGATTAACCATGAAGAGAGACAAAAAAAAGCAACATACTCCGTATTTCGAAAAGTCAAAGATGTTGCTGTTATTGCAGGTTTCAAGATAACACCCAAGGTCTGTAGTAGCTTTCCAGACAACTTGCGTGAAATGCGAGTACACAGGGTTATTAGGGTTGTAGGAAGCTGGATTGAGATTGAGTGAAGACGTCTTGCTTCTAGTCCTATACAAATGACACTTACAAGATTCGTCTGTCCACATCTTCACAAAGCCAGCGATGCTGGGGGGACTCCCTGCGCTTGCAGCCAAATTCTCTGAAAGACCCAAAACGTCACTAGTCAGGAAATCAGACATAAATTGTAATTCTGACCTCCGTATGGTCCAAGTTTTCCACCAGAATGCACCATCTTGCAATTAGAAGCCCATTGTTTAGCCTTGCTGGCTAACTCGTCATTCCAAACCAATGGGGCAGCACCATGCTGGGCCCTGAACGTATTGTGGCTCTTGAGGTAGGCATCAATGTTTGCTTGCGAGCTCGTTTCACTATCTCCGCCGGTAGGAGCACTGGGCTTTACAGGAGTGGGAGATGGTGCAGACTTTTTAACCTGCGAAGGCGTTGGGTTTTGCTTAACGGGAGCTGGAGACGGCTTTTCTGCTGGAGGCGATGGCGATGGCTTCGGCTTTTCGACGGGAGGTGCAGGTGCCTTCGCCGGTGGGGATGGCGTTGGCTTGTCTTCACAGGGAGGGTCTCCCGGTGGATTGGGGGTCGGGGATTTTCCTACTGGAGGACTTGGAGAAGGTTTAGGCCCTTTCACCGGAGGGTTTGGAGATGGCTTAGTCTTTTCCGCTGGAGGGCTTGGAGATGGCTTGGGCTTTTCCACCGGAGTGCCTGGAGATGGCTTAGGCATTCCTACTGGAGGGCTTGGAGATGGTCCAGGCCCTTTCACTGGAGGCGTTGGCGTAGGTTCATCATCCCCATCACAATAAGGGTCATCGTCAGCAGAGGAAGGAGGAGTGTCCTTGGGGGGGTCCTCATGTTGAGGAGAAATGCTAACGGTAGGAGCAGGAGACTTCTGAGCCTCGGGGGGCTGCTTAGGGCTGCCATGATGAGGAGGTGCGTGGTGAGCCTTGGCGGGCGTCGGGACTGTTGCATTGTTGGGAGAACCAACTTCACCGGGGTGGTCATCGCAAGCAACGACACCATTCTGAAGGGAGGACAAAAAGACGGCAAGGCAAACCAGGATACGAAGACAAGCCATGGCTTAGAAACCAAAAAGGAAGGACGGGAAAATGAATGACAAAAGGTTTGCAAGGTCAGAAAAGAGCTAGCGAAGAGAGGCGTAGAATGCAGCTTATATACGTATATGGAGCCAAGTACTATCTGGTGCCCGAAATATCCTGTAGCCGAAGGTCGGATCCATGCAGTGGGTTACAGTAGGTTGCCATGAGACCGAACATCGAATAATGCTGTGGTCAGAATCTAAACGGAAAAGAAGGCATCTGTGGGTTCAGAATATGCTATTAGCCTGGTTTGCATTTTGAAGTTTGTGCGCTAACCCTGAGCTGGTAGTAAGAGGTTCTTTCTGAGCGCTTATCTGCGACTGCGTAGGCACAGCCACACAAGCCGTCTCGGAAGTAACGGCCAACTGCACAATCGACATCAGTTTCGTCGTCCTGACTACATTTGTTTGTTCCTGACCTCTTTCCCTCGCGATTTTTCGTCGCCCACCTCTCTCTGGTTTTTCTTTTGCTGTTTTATATGAGTTGTGTCCTTTATTGAATGTATAACGTCTAGCCTGTCTACATCATCACAATACAGAAGCGGATCAAATCAAAAATATGGTCAGCCCTGGTCGGCAACGGTAAGCGATGCACATGGATCGCTCAAGCGACCTTCGATGGCTTGGCTTTCAAATGGAGCCCACTTTTACTGCTTGATGGCGTTGGCTTTACTTTGTCGTGATGAAAAAGCGGACAATCTGCACAACACCGCACTCATCCTCAACTTTATGATGAATGGCATAACTGACCGAAATATATATAATATATATGGCGTGTTCAACAGCATGCCTTTATGCAAGGTCAAAAGTCTCTTTAGGAATGAAAATTTCATATTTCTCTATTGGGGCGGCTACAAGTAGAGCAGAGGAGGCTTCCACTGTCTACCGGGGATATTAGGTTGAAGGACTATATATCTGAGGTGTCGAGATGACGAAGATAGCGTTTTTCTTGCCGGATCGCCTTTTTCAGTTGGTCCACGTTCCATTTGAGCAGAGAATGGTTCTTGTTTGCGGTCAATCAGGCACCAAACCTCGCAGACTTCATCCTCGGACGAGTATACGGGCGGTTCGATTGGAAATCGTCCTCTTCGATCTCGCAGTTAGCACACAGCCTTATATATCACCCTTGTGGGGCAGCACTCACGAGGAAGGATTCCTCTGATTCCATTTTATAATGAAGAAGAAAAAAAACCATTCTCTCCTTCATTAACGCCCTCATTTCCGATGCCATCTTTTCTGTCTCTTTGGAATGCCGTTCCATGGAATAGGTGAGTATCCAAAATTCCAAGTGTTAGACATATCTTTGAATTACTCGTGCTGACTTAACCTCTTTGCGCTCCTTCTGGACCAGCGCTCTCCACAACTGCAAGCCTCCACACTGATGTCCTACCGAGAAGACATTTCGAGGCGATAAACGGAGCGGAAGGAGAAGGGGATGGGCTGAGGTGAGACTTCAAGCTTCATTCCTTTCATCATGAGCGCCGCCGCGTTCTTTTGTTTTCGGCACCAAAAAAGAGGATCAACAAACCGAGATACCCATTCTTTCTATAAAACCTTTCTCGTTGTTCCCTTTCTTCGTTTTCGAACGTGGCTCGTCTCCGATGCCACATGGCAGGTGTTACTTGCTTGTATCCGCAGATAGATTTCCTTTAGCAACGACTTTACGGAATGATAACTGCAACTACAAAGGCGGAGCAATGGAGGGATAATGACGAGTGTGGGTCGTGAGTTCAGTTTCGTTTGGGAAAAGATAACTTGAGATCCAGTGCGTATCCCCTCACAATTTCATTCTTCTTCAAAGACGCATATCGAAACTTGAGCACCTACACACCTCTACAAGCTGTTCTACACACGTATCTCACCCCCTTGTACAAGTTAACGGAACTATCAATCTTAAAGTTTTTACCAAAATTCCTCAAAGACACAAGATCGCGAGATAGAAATAAAATTGCCAAAAGATTGCCCACTTTCAAAGCTTCCATGGTATCATAATATAAAAAGACACTACCAGTACTGTCTGGTGACGACAAATGATCATTCACGAATTGCGAAGCCCAAAAAATACTGAAGAAATATGACATCTAGTCTTTGCGTTTGAAATTGAAAATAGCGAGACCTGCATTGCACAGAAACAACATTTCAAAAAGAGTCAAGCCTGAGGTTGTCAATCGACATTGCACTTTTAAACTTGGACGTTTTTCCTGATTCATGAATGAACACTTTTAGGCGTAAATAAATGGCTGTATCACATACCCGAATTGCCCAGGAAAGTTTCCTTGAGGATAGTATTCGCAAACAAGGAAATAGGTTGGCTAGGTAGGTGGAACATAAAAATCAACCTTGAAGGAAGAGAAAAAGAAAGGTAACATACCCCTAATTTTGAGAAGTCAAAGATAGCGCTGTTGTTGCAGGTTTCAAGATGACATCCAAAGTCTGTAGTAGCTTTCCAGACAATTTGCGTGAAATGCGAGTACACAGGGTTATTAGGGTTGTATGTAGCTAGGGTATTGAGCTTAAGTGAAGGCGTTTTGCGTCTAGTCCTACGCAAATGACACTCACCAACTTCCTTTGCCCACATATTCACAAGACCAGTGATGCTGGGGGGACTCCCTGCGCTTGCAGCCAAATTCTCTGAAAGACCCAAAACGTCACTAGTCAGGAAATCGGACATAAGTTGTAATTCTAACCTCCGTATGGTCCAAGTTTTCCAAGAGCATGCACCATTTTGCAAATAGAGGACCACTGTTTAGCCTTGCTGGCTAACTCGTAATTCCAAACCAATGGGGCAGCACCATGTTTGGCCCTGACCGTATTGTGGCTCGTGAGGTAGGTATCAATGTCTGCTTGCGAGGTCGTTTCACCGTCTCCGCCGGTAGGAGCACTGGGCTTTACAGGAGTGGGAGATGGTGCAGACTTTTTAACCTGCGAAGGCGTTGGGTTTTGCTTAACGGGAGCTGGAGACTGCTTTTCTGCTGGAGGCGATGGCGATGGCTTCGGCTTTTCGACGGGAGGTGCAGGTGCCTTCGCCGGTGGGGACGGCGTCGGCTTATCTTCACAGGGAGGATTTTCCGGTGGATTGGGTGTTGGGGATTTTCCTACTGGAGGGCTTGGAGATGGTTTAGGTCCTTTCACCGGAGGGCTTGGAGATGGTTTAGACCCTTTCACCGGAGGCGTAGGTTCATCATCCCCTTCACAATCTGGGTCACTGTCAGCAGTGTCCCTGGGGAGTTGCTTAGGGCTGGCATGATGAGGGGGTGTGGGCTTTGGGAGTGTATCGTTGGGAATCGGAGAACCAACACCACCACTGGGCGGCCCATCATCGGTGCCAGCAATCACACCGTTATGAAGGGAAGACAAAAAGACGGCAAGGTAAACCAAGATGCGAAGACGAGCCATGGTTCCGAAGCCAAAAAGAAAGGAAGGAAAAATGAACGACAAAAGGTCTGTGAGCCTAGGCTTAAAGTCGCAAGCACCGGAATAAAATAAGAGAAGTAAGGGCACGGCTTATATACATTATATGGAGTCAGTTATCCGAAATATAGCCGCCATGTGTGGGACCTAGTAGGTTGCCATGAGACCGAACATCGAATGATGCTTCATACAGTATGAACTTAGATGCAAAAGAGGGCATTTCTGTGGAAAATGACAAGAGCAGGTTGCGTTAGAGCCAGAAAATGGTATTAGACTGGTCTGCATTTTGAAATTTGAGCGCTGGTAGTACACTCATATCGTCTTTGAGCGCTTATTGACAAGTCCCAAGCACAGCCACACAACGCATGGCTGAGTTCCCTCCACCATTCTACCTTCTCCTTGCCCATTCCCCTCTGTCAAATCTGCCAACCGGCGCACTTTCAAATACTCTTGCGCATCCTGTAGTTCAGTACCACTATGCAGACGATTCACCTCTTTCTATTATGCCAACACAACCCGATGAGCATGTCCTGGTCTTTGACTACAACCCCAAGTCCAAACCGGCTAACATCCAGAGCATCTCGGACACGCTTGCCGTAACGGGTCTCAGAGTCGAGGAAGCACCGGGCGCCGTGGCAAACGATGCAGGGGTCAACAGGAATACCTCCATGTTCATAGTCGAGACAACCACGAACGATCAGTAGGTGTACACTCATCAGTTTCGTCGCCCTGGCTACACTCGTTTGTTCCTTTTCAGCCATATGGCAGCGACACACATGGATCGCAAAGCGGCTCAAGCAACCTTGGCACAATTCAAACACAGGTGGTTTACCTGTTTGCGATTCGGACTTTCAATGCTAACAATCAAACAGGAATAATGTCCTTCGTCGCGTTCTAGAATATCCTCCCAACTCTCATCATGTTTCGACATCTCGCTTATCTGAAAGCCCACAAGCAGTGATTAATCTATCAACAGAAGCTTGAGTATATAATTGTGCATCGTGACGGTAGTCATTTCATTGGAAACAGTGATCCGCCTTTGAACAGGTTTCTTGTTTTCGCCTATCGTTTGCCTTTTTTACCTGAAGACTTGGCTTTCGAATGGAGTCCAATTTTACTGCTTGATGGCGTTGGCTTTACTTTGTCGTCTACGACAGATGAAATAGCAGACAATCTGCATAACACAGCAATGAGCAATATTCAACGACTACAAGCATGTGCGGTCGTACCCCGATTTGAGATCTCCTTGTTGAATAGCATTACTTATCCTCGCCTGTCCTTGCTTCAACTCTTCAAGAGTCTCAAAATCCAAATTCTTCTGCTCGGACATGTCAGTAAGGTGTGAAGAAGATGAGGAAAGGCAATACTGACCGTAATATATGGCGTGGCTAACATCAATACACCGCCAAAGATCATGATGAGTATCATCGGGTTCGACAGCATGCCTTGAAGGTTAAAGCTTTCTTTAGGGGTGAAAAACTCATATTTATTTACGGGAACAACCACAAGAGGGTAAGGCAGGAGGACAGCAGGAGGCGGGTTCCACGGTGTACCAGGGATATAAGGTCGAACCTCGACATGAGCATTGATGACGTCTACTCTTAACTACAGATGAAAAGTGAGTTCAATTTGAATGATTATGAGCGGACTCTTGCGTACCTGTTCAAAGGCATAAGATCGCGAGACTATCGACAAAAGATATGTTCCGTCAGAAACGTCTGGTCTGCATAATATAATTTCAATCTTTTGGGGACAAATCTGGCGGAAGGTCAACGGGAGCTCACATCGTGAATTTACCATCTGCAGTGATACTGCTGTAAGTTGCACCGTCGTCCAAAGTTACGCCTGCATTTCCTAAGGCTGTCGCATCTACATGTCGCTGATTCAATACAGATTTTATGATTACGAGCGTTGACTGGAAAAGACGAACTTGCACAAATATCATTCCATTGGACCTGACCAACGATGTCCACCGCGTGAACGAGCACAAAGCTAACGCGAGTGATCGAATTGATTTGTATTTGCTGAGGAAAGTGTACTTACAAACAGAGAATATTGAACAGGAGAACGGTTAGGCGCGACATGGATGCTGCTCAAAGGTCGGAATACATGAGCAAATACGCTCTCGAAGCATAATTTGCTGATTTGTTTTTCTCCTCCGAATCCAATTAAAATGCGTCAGAAACGGGCAAAAGCATATCGCAAACTTATGCAGCTTTATTGCATGTCTTTTGGCTTTCGACAACCTTACCAAGTCCTCGGTATAGTGCTCCAAACCGACATCTCTTTCATAAAACTAACAGACCATACGGTCCAGTCGACTCGGAAATGTGCAAGGAAGCCGTAACACACAAAATAGATCTCAGCAACCAATTCCACACCGTACTTCAAGGGGAAGTCAAACCGAGTGCGTACCCACATAAATACCCAACCACCGTGATCTAAGTACTGACTGGTTATGACGGCAAAAAGCCGTCGTCATTCACCATTAGTGATTACCCAGTGCTGTGTCTATGAACTTTATCTCGAGGGAAGGGCGCAGCAACCTGCGGTAGATATCGCAAAGTCATTCGAGCGGAGGAAGTGTAATCACAAGGAAGCAATTCCGGGGGATCAATGCCTTCAAAGCGTAATAGGTTCGTATTCTGCCAGGGTCCTGTCGCCGAAGGAGGCTGAGCATCGTTCTAGGTGATAATAACAAGCACCGCTACGTCGTAGCCACTCAGTCGCAGCCTCTTCGTGCAAAATTACGCGCCATTCCTGCCACGCCTCTCGTTCATATCACTCGTTCCGTCATGATACTCGAACCTCCCAGTGATGCAACGCTGGAGGCAAAAGAGATGGTAAGAAGGATCACCGTTGCCTTAGGTCCTCCTGACTTGCCTTTCGCAGAATGAAGAAGATAAACTTCATGCGGCTGCCCCAGACTTGGCATTAGTTGAACCTTCGCCACCTGAAACGAAGAAACGAAGGGGCCCTAAAGGACCAAATCCCCTCAGCGTGAAAAAGAAAAAACCTTTACAGCAACCACCTTTGCTACATCAGAGGCAAACCCCTCCTACTGAACCGAGCGTAAACAAGAGAAAAGCAGACGACATGGATCGAAGTGATGCTGAAACCAATCGATCGAAAAAGAAGAGGAAGCGAAGAAAGAACAAATAAAACCTAGCACTTCTGATAACTCACTATTGCGCAACAATGTCGTAGAATCAAACAAGTAATATCATTGATAGTGAATGCATTACAACGGGTATGACGCGCGACAAATGGCTACATGAAGACTATAAACGCAGAAACTTACTCTCCGCCGCGGAGACGCAAGACAAGATGGAGAGTAGACTCTTTCTGAATGTTGTAATCGGAAAGAGTACGACCATCCTCAAGCTGCTTTCCTGCGAAAATAAGACGCTGCTGATCGGGCGGGATGCCCTCCTTATCCTGGATCTTTGCTTTAACGTTGTCGATCGTGTCGGAGGATTCAACCTCCAACGTAATGGTCTTTCCGGTGAGAGTCTTGACAAAGATTTGCATACCGCCGCGGAGACGCAAGACAAGATGGAGAGTAGACTCTTTCTGAATGTTGTAATCGGAAAGAGTACGACCATCCTCAAGCTGCTTTCCTGCGAAAATAAGACGCTGCTGATCGGGCGGGATGCCCTCCTTATCCTGGATCTTTGCTTTAACGTTGTCGATCGTGTCCGAAGATTCTACTTCGAGGGTGATCGTTTTGCCAGTGAGGGTTTTCACGAAAATCTGCATTCCACCCCGGAGACGGAGGACAAGGTGTAGGGTAGACTCCTTCTGAATGTTGTAATCGGAAAGAGTACGACCATCCTCAAGCTGCTTTCCTGCGAAAATAAGACGCTGCTGATCGGGCGGGATGCTGCGATGGAGTCAGATGAGACCGCAAAACAACCACCACCGACGACACCTACCCTTCTTTGTCTTGTATCTTGGCCTTGACATTGTCAATAGTATCGGACGATTCCACCTCAAGGGTGATAGTCTTGCCGGTGAGAGTCTTAACAAAAATCTGCATGGTGATTGGAGTGACTGGAACGGGGAAGAGTTTGGAATGAAACAGCAGCGCAGTTATGGGTGGGTATTTATGTATTGTCGGAGATTCAAATCTGGACTGCCTTGCTGACTCACTTATCGTCCCACGTTGTAATTGCGGTCCTCGTCCTTCTAGAACCATTTATCAGCAGCAAACGCAATCATATATTCATTCAACGGTACAATTCTATAGAACCTTCATTCGTCGGACCATAACCGGATTGTGAGATCCTTTTCCATACCAGCAGATGCTATAATACTTCTAAAAGGATGAGTCTATATGTTGGCGTTCAGGATTCATTTTTAGTCAGTAAGGGGAATTCATGTCACTTACAGCCACTGCCAAAACGACATCTTGCGGTCCACATGAATCAGCAAACTCAAAGAAAGGGGCGACCAACTTACCTCGGTGCCCTTCAAGAACCTGCGATATTTTCCGAGTCTGAAGGTCCCAAATATATATCTTGCCGTCTTCGCTCCCGCTGACAATATATTTTCCCTTGGTCGTGGTAAAGCATGCTGGGATGCAATACGTTCTATTGCTATGCCCAGTGTAAGTCTTCACGCATCTCGAGTTCTGGTAATTCCATAATCGGATCGTCGAGTCTTGTGTTGAAGCCAGAACGAACGCGGAATTTGGAGAAAACTTGACATGGGAACTGAAAGCACGGGCCTGAGGAACACTTTTCTTGACTGGAAATAGGTCCATACCAGATGGGATTATCATCATCTACCAGCGTTTTTAAACATTGACCAGACTCAGCATCCCAGATGCGTCTGCTGCTTATGAGCGAGTCGTCAAAACCGTATATGACCAACGCTTACATTAGCCCATCCATTGCACAGGAGACTACAAGAGTCCCGTCGTGGCTGAAGCCAACGGCCGTTACGGGGTCAGAATGAGCAGGAAGAACTTTCAAGAGTTTCGCTAGCAAGCAATGAGTGCTTGACTGTCAAATTGACGGTGTTTCATACCTCTTGCGACATCCCATATCCTTACTGTCTCGTCGAAACCTCCTGATGCGAGAAGATTCGAATTAGGATTATAGTTCACGCAAAACACAAAGTTCGTGTGCCCTATAAGTGTTTTTGTTTCAACACGCTAGAAAAACGGATACTCGTAGGTTAATTTGACCGGGATTTGATCGACGTACCTCCTCCAGACTCCATATCCTGATAGTCTTATCGTCCGATGCAGACGCCAAATGTTCTCCATCACTGGACCATGCGATGTCAGAGATACCTTCTAAATGGCCTTGCAGCGTTTGAATGAACTCTCCAGTGGCAACATCCCAGAGTTTTATCGACTTGTCCGCACCTTTCCTCCAGAACTGTTCAGCAAGAAAATGATATGAACCATTGAAAAATCGGCACACCAGCAGACGCAAGCATTGACCCGTCTGGGCTGAATTTCAATGAGGAAACAGATTGCAGATGTCCGCTGAGAATGAAACGTAATTCATAACTAGGTCGAGCCGTTTCGTCTAGAGAGGGCTGTTGGTTATGAGTGATTTCCGACAGGTTGGGCAGTGGTGGTTGCTGTTCGGTTTGGCTGTCGTTCAACGTGTGCGTACAGGCTTTGTTTCGACAGGTGTGACTCATCAGTTTTGGAGCCAGTTATCTGTGTAGCATACAGGTTTTAGCAGTTTTTTACTACTATTAAGTTGTAGGTGGTCTACTAGTCTACATTCTCTTTGAGATGAGGCCTTTGTCTTAGGCCTTGATGTTGACACCCTCTTTTCGAGGACTCCTGTTGGAGTGTCAGCTCGTTGACTACGGCTATTTAAAACCTCCCTATTCAAGTTGAGGCCCTGCGTCTGTTCGTTTCATCAACCAAGGTCGACTACTTATCCCTTGGGCCATGTAAAGGCCAGACACTGGACCTCCCATAGGGAGGTCCTTTTCCAAGGGTAAATAAAATATTTTAATTTAATAACCAGGTTCAGACCTGGACCAACCCTGGACCGAACCTTCTGGACCCGGTCTGAGCTGGACCGGGTTTTAGTCACGGACATCATGATCTAGTATTACCATGAGCCCCGTTCGTGTTATCTGTACTTGTGTCTCCTTTGGCTGCGCAAACAAGTTTGTCACCACTGAATCTGGTATTGATAGTCACTCGATAACTTTGTGCGAGTATTCGATAAATTATCCCGTAATTCTACTACACATTATATACTAAGTAAAACAATAAACAAAGAAGGTCCTAGCAAATATAATAATGTGATATGTAAGGACCATTTACAGGAATAAAAGAATAGTAAAATATAATAAAGAATTGACCTTCGTGAGGCAACGCATTTGTCTTGAGCGTCGCATTGGTCTGGTCCCTCCCCGGTCCAGTGTCCACGATCCGGCTAATTCCAACTAGGGAATTCCACGGGTTGTGACAACCCGCGGGAAATTCCACGGGACGGGTCGCGGGTACGGGTACGGGTGACCAAATCATGACCCGTGAACCCGTGCAGAGGGTGACGGGTGTTGATCTCCCACGGCTTCCAACTCTCTTGACAACGACCATCCACGACGACGCGCCTGCTGAAGGGGAGGAAGAGTATGCGTATAAATATGTAGGCATACAAGGTGCGCCTGCGACTTTTTTTCTTTAATTTAACTTACTACTAGTAGTTCAACAGAACCTACATGACGAGGTTTCGTCATGTTCTCTCCACCCCTCCCTCGCTCGAAACGCGAGATGGAGGGGTTCCCGGTTCTCTGTCAACACCCCCCCTCCATCCCCCTCCCTCGCTCGAAATGCGAGACGGGGTTTCCTTTGTCGCACACATCACCCTTCCCTCGCGTCGACACGTCACACCCCTCCCTCGCTCGAAATGCGAGACGGAGGGGGTATTTTCTTTGTCGACCCCTCCTTCGCACACATCACCCTTCCCTCGCGTGACGGCGTCGACACGTCACCACACCCCTCCCTCGCTTGAAACGCGAGACGGAGGGGGTATTTTCTTAGGTATATAATTGATATCTTAGTACTATTAAAAACCCGCGGGGTGCTTTGACCCGCCAAAACGGGTACGGGTTGACATGGGTTTACAACCCGTGTGTACGGGGCGGGTTGACTGCGGGTACGGGTCCGGGTGATGCTGAAACCCCCCGCGGGTCACCCGTGGAATTCCCTAGTTTCATGTGAGTCAAATTTTGCTGTCAAAATTTCGAAATTTGCCCAATCGAGTTTGCCAGTCAAATGGAGTCGATCTGAGAATAAACATTTCTTTCTCTTATAACTTGACCATTTATTTATTTTTTTGACATCTGTCTTATAGAATCTCATTAATACACTGTAACAATGCTATTCTATAAGCCACTTTGGCTATTTTGTGTTTGTTGAGTGTGCAGTAAGAGTTGAGAAATTTGCTTATGTAAATGTGCTGGTTCCTAGTGTCGCATATCTTATACATTTTTGCCTTTTTTGTTGTAATGTCATCTGTGGAGAGTCTCACCATTCCTTCATCACCTCCTCTGATGCTCAGAACTTGCATGACAATGGTCACGTACACTCCCACTTCCGTCCACTTCGTGGAGGGATGTGTTTTCGTCTGCTCTTCTACGATTGAATCCGTTCATGTCCCAGCTCCAAAATCTCAGTGCGACAATTACAACCATTCCTACTGCTCAGTTAGTGTTAGAAGACAGTGGGTCATTCCTGGAAATTGCTGTGGTAATGCGCTACAAAAACACAACACAAAATCAAATGAAATCACGTAACTTATTCATTAGCAAAAATAACGGCCGTAATCAAAAATACCTACAGTCAGTAGATTGTGAGAGCCGCTCACATATCCTCTTCTCTTTCCTCACAGGACTCTCGGTTGGGGTCTGACAGATTCTCAACATGGACATTCCTCTTCACAAAATGCACCCAACATTAGCACTCAAATGTGGCATTATCGTGCATGGCTTCTTCGAGAATCCTGATTTTCCTTTTTTGGTCGTCTGACCAACGAATACATTGTTGATATGTTTTCACGCAATTCGGAGACCAGACTGGACTACATATGTCGTAATCAAGTCCGCCTATTACAAGAGAACACACCACTCATGGGAGATCCTGATATTTCTGTAATGGAAAACATCTACAGTGAGTGACAAAACTGTTCCAATGATTTTTTATCATGTACAGATTCTTGAATAACTCAAGAACCACTGTAGCTATAGACCTGAAATTTTCAGGACAGGTAGGTGTACATGTTGTCCATAGACCCTAAAAAAATTATAACATGAGCATAAATATTTCCCACACTATAATTAAAATATTAAGTAAAACCCATTGGAACAGTTTTGTCACCTCTCTATTATAATGATAAACACCATGCATTTCATACTTGATACTATTTCTGTCAGTCTCAAGATTGGTTTTACTTATTCTGTATATGTTTTCCAGTCAGTACCAATAGAACAAAGCTGAAATATATTATATTTCTCTCTAGATTCTATCAAAATTCATCTCAATTTAGAATTTATAAAATTGTTTTTCATATTTCTACCAAATGTTGAAACATTTCAGTAGATCTGGCCTTTAATTTCAAAAGGATCAAACTATTAACCATTGGATATTATACATACAGTGTCATCATTGATATTCATAACAGTTTTAACGGCTCAAGCAACACTTCTGACTTGTAAAATAGTAATAAATCAGGAGATGTAGTAGATAATTAGTGTATACAGCACAACTACATACTAAAAAAGTTTTAGTCAAGGAGAAATGGTATGTTAAATAGATATATATATTAGAAAGTATTCTGATTACAAATGACTCAGTATACAAAAAGGATTTTCCTTCACCAGTACTAATTTCACCACTATAGTCCAAAGATGAATTTTGATAGAATCTAGAGAGAAATATAATATATTTCAACTTTGTTCTATTGGTACTGGTGTTTATCATTATAATAGAGAGGTGACAAAACGGTTCAAACTGTTCCAATGGGTTTTACTTAATATTTTAATTATAGTGTGGGAAATATTTATGCTTATGTTATAATTTTTTAGTGTCTATGGAAAACATGTACACCTACCTGTCCTGAAAATTTCAGGTCTATAGCTACAGTGGTTCTTGAGTTATTCAAGAATCTGTACATGATAAAAAATCATTGGAACAGTTTTGTCACCCACTGAAAGGATCCAAATTCAGATTGGCAACTTTACTATGTTGCAATGTAAGTAATATCAATCTCTATCCCCAATATTTGTGAACACTATCTATTGCACAGGTTTTCTGATCATGACCTGATGATGTGCTTCCAAGGTGGTGGCGTCGGTCATAAGTCAACACGGGATGCAACTGACTTTTTCAAGAATGACTGTGACCGGTTTGATTTAAAGGTTTTGACAACTGTTTCAGACTCACAGATGGAAGAAGAGGAGACTGAGGAACGAGTTGAGAAAAATGATGAAGAAATGAATGAGTTGGAGAAAGAGGATTATGGTAATAATTTGGGTGAAAATTCAGAGGCTGAATCATGAGTTGAGAGAGGAGTTGGAAGAGGAAGACTTGGATCCAGAGGGTGACGATGGAGGAATTGATGAGGATTTGGTAGCACTTGGGTAAGCTAACCCTATCAGTTCATTTCATCTACTTTCACATTCTTGGAGGAAATAAATGTGATTAAAACGATAGTCAAGAAATTCACAAACATAATCATGTCAAACCTGTGACCCAAGGTGGGAAATCATTCCCTTGTCACATTCTCCTGCGCCATTCTCTTCCTTTCCCCAACTACAATCTGAATGTACCACGTCATCAGTTAAAACAGCAAGCGCAAATGTTCTCAAAGGAGTGCAGACCTGTGTAAAGGAGGAAAAATGTGATAAGGGAGTATATCAATTACATCATGCAACTCTACAATCGACTGACGTTCTCGCCTATGGACCCTTCTCTGCACATCTCTAGTACACAGAGATGCCGTGCTCAGAATGTCATTACACCATCTAAGGAAACCATCCATAATGTTTTTGTTCTAATCTGTCATGAACTCATATGCAGTTTTGAGGCCAGACTCAATTTAATGAGTTAATTTATATTCCGTTGGTCAATACAATACTGGTTCTGGATCTGGATTCAAATACATGATTACTTTGTATTCAAAATACATTTCTTCTACAAGGTACCAAATTCTTAAATAATCTTCATTCTAGAGTAAAATGTCAATAAATTAATTACTGTACCGTAAATATGGGTCAGATATTCGGAATTTTTCCCTTTAAGGTAATACATTCTCATGTATTTTTTCATCACTTTTTCTGATGCAACACTACAACATTAACCTAACCTGTAATCTTTTCGTCCTCTATCATGATTTGGTCGCGCCCAGTCTATTATCTGTTGAACCCCTCATCCAGAATGCAACAAAATATCTAATAAATAACTGTCCTCTTCCATCTGATGAAAGAATTAAGGGTCTCATCTCTCAAGGAAATAGCAAGGCATCAATAAGTGGAGTCAAGTTCAACAATATAGTTTCCAGGCTTATCCATTTTGATACATTTGTTTTTCATCCATCCGAATGAGATCACTTCCCGGCTTCGAGGAAAACCTAATTACGACTTTGATCAATGGCACCTCTCATCCTTACACTGGTCCATTACATGCGAGAATGAGAGACATTGATGATGGAAAGGAGGGAATTATACATGAAATGCTGTCAATTCCGTTGCAAAGGCTTTCACTCCTTGCACACTTGATAGTCATTCAGCTTTGGAACAAGGAGGAGTAATATGAAACTGGAGAATGCTGGGCTGCCTTGAAGGAACTTAGTACCACTAAATCAATGACAGATAGGAATTTTCATGGAGAAGATGTCAAACCAGATGTCATCACAGTAGCACTCCAGGAGTCGCTTCTGTTGCCATTGCGAAATGATGTTCATGTCACGAACAAATTTGTTTGTGTTTCTCCAGAGGACGCCAAGGGGAGCTCTATCTACAAGAGCCTTCTTTCGGAGGATGACAACATGACGCAGGATAAGTATATGGATAGTGTCCTTGACAGAACAGCGAATCATCCACAGTTGCTGTACTATTTTTTCCAGCAAGATTGCAAGAAAGGCATTGGGGGAAGATTGAGGAAAGCACAGACTTTGCAGACTTTGTCATCGGTATCTATCCCCTTTCATCTTTTTATTCTTCCATAATAAAACCATATTATTTAAATGTACAGTTAATGCCAACTGTGGACGCCGACCCTCCTGCTTGATTAAGTCTCTCCAAAAACTTGGCTATGAATGACGATCATACAAGTCAACAGGATACAAGAAATATTGTCTTAGAGATACCCTTTAAATAATGTCTCAGGTGGCTTCAGATATCTTCTGTCTGTTTATGAATCAAATCAGTGAGGATTGAAAGACCTTTTCATTAAAGGGTGTTGGAAGGAAATGGGTTTTATTTAGTACCTCATGATTGCGCCATATTTTTGCAATGTGGTGTGGTTTGATGAGTGTAATAATATTTAAAGAATAAGAGCATTTTTTAAAGCATCAAAAGACAATTTGATGAAAACAGAGAAGTAAACTACTTCGTGAATGAAGTTGAAAGAACTAACACAGCAAGCCTTTGGTCAAGCCTACGGAAATGATCGAACATGATCATGGAAAACAACTTCCAATCAGCTCTGTATGGTTTGGTGCAGAGCACAAGATCCCAAAAATTTTCCTCTGATTATGAGAGATCTCATTGAATATTATTTTCTCAACTTCAGAGAACTGAGACCTGGAAATTTTAAATGGAATCTGGAGTGTCTGATTGGGGGTCCATGTATACTTAGAAATTTATACTGGAGATAATGCAACCAAATGGTATTTCCTGTCACATTCAGATTTCATTTTTTTACTTCATAACACATGTTGAAATCTAGATCTGTTAATTTCCTGCATAAAATGCCACTAAATAGAGATAGAAATACAAATAGGTGTACTGAATCATTGAGAGTTTTCAAAACCCAAAAAACCCTCTAAAAATTCAAAAACCTTGTTAACTTGACACCCAGGTAGTTCTTCTGGATAATTTAAACTGTAATTTTTATAAAACCTATTGTCATTTTTGAAATTACCATTATTTCCAAATAATTCTATTCTCTTTTTTCAAATCTTATACATTATTCGTTAGTCAGAAAATTTGTATTTGTTAGAAAGGTTCTTAACTTCTATAAATAGTGAGATATAGGTGTAACTAATTTTTGAAGCCAGCTGTTTTGAAAAAAAAATTCACTGAATAAGTATATATTACTAGGTACAAATCAAGACTTACAAGATTTTGACTTAAGTGTTGCAGGATCTGTTGCTAAATATAATAAAACTTGTAACTGGTTTTGAAATTTATACAACAGAGGTGTTGATGGC
>QDKV01005391.1_pt1 | contig 98225 bp, 121 predicted proteins | sample 1861101 | NCBI WGS metagenome assembly QDKV01 (sample SAMN04275158, study PRJNA302643) | Fungus metagenome, whole genome shotgun sequencing project. | isolation source: fruitbody | host: Mallocybe terrigena | place: Sweden | collected 2013
ACATGTTAAAGGAGTTAGTGCCTTCTTACATAGCAGTAATACTTTGTTGAATATTTTAAACTGGATAGCTTTAATAATATAGAGATTTTTAGAATATCAGAAACATATGTGAAGAAAAATTTTCCAAATTCTTCTCTAAAATATATTCAAAATTAAAGTAGAAAAACCCTTGAAACCCCTTGCAGGGGTAGGGGTTTTTCAGGGGTAGCCAACTTACTACCCTGACCCTTACCCTTCGTACCCTTACCCCTTACCCCTGGGGGTCACTCCAACCCTTGACAATCCTTGTCCATGACATTTCAGGCGCTCGAGTTGCAGCGTATACACTCGCTGCTGGCTCTCACGACAAGTGTCACGTCTCTATTCAGGGTACCAATGTTTAGATTGGTGACACCCTTGTGGTGTTGGGGAAGCAACTTGCTTGAAAGCGTATTCGCAATCCTAAGGCAAAGAGTAAGTCTTTTGTCAATGCTGCCCCTCCCCATCCCAGGCTGTGGCTCTCCTCAATGGCCTGGGGTGGTGGTGTGGCTTCTCCACCATTTGACTCCACCCCTACCCTATTATCCTGTAATCTTGGACAACCCCCTGGTGTTGTCACCTTGCAATCTTCTATGCCTCTGCTGGCAGCTACCCTTATGTCTAGAACAACATTATCTATGCATGCAGGGCAGGAGTCACTCCTGCCACCCCAGGCCCACTGTGGTCATGGGATCGCACTTGTCCTCCCACTTTCAGTTCAGATGGGAAGCCCCTCTCCTATTGCTAGTGCTGGGGACCTCACTCCAATGCAAGTGGATGCAGTCCTCCTCTTTCATCCCAACCCCCCTTGTGAGCTGCACCTTTGGCAAGCGGTGGCTTTTAGGATTGTTCAAAATAAATATGATGGTGTTGTCCCACCTAGTAGTCCGGTTTTTGGCCTATTTTTGGAAAGACCGAGACCAGTCTATAAATATCCTGGGATGTCAAAAGACCAGTCTTTTTCGGTCTCAGTCTTAACTGGTTTAAACCCATACAGTTGCTGTTGAAATGGAAGGGAGGAGGGGTTTGACCCTCCTCATACATTTGCTGTTGAAAAGGAAGGGAGTATCGTAGATATATGTAAGCCTCAGTCAACGAGGAAAAGACTGTATTCCTGGCAGTACTAACCTATCGTAGATATATCAACGAGGAAAAGACTGAGGGTGGTCGGTTGGGAATCATGATAGATATACTGTATGATGATCAAAAGTAAGGGGTCGTTAAGAATCACAGGTAAAAGAAAAAGAATCATAAGATATCAAAGAATGGTATATGTTTACCCAAAAGGGGTAAGGAACTTGATAGAGGAGCTTACGGTTATACTTCAACAGGGAGGAGGGTTGGTGTTATGCCTTACACCAGTTAACACAGAGTTACTAGGACAAGCATCACAATTGTCAATCGGGATGTCATGTGACTTGAAGAAAGACTGTCAACGACAAGTCTTTATAGTGAGATTTAAGGACGAGTCACGACTAAGACTAGCTTAGCGAGTTCGCGTTCAGTGAGAATGTTCAAGCAGATGTATTATATCCAACAAGAATGAGCTAAAGAATACAATAAAACAAACAAGTATTTATATGATATGGTAATGGTCTGTGCACTACCATGAGTCAAACATGAGTCGGTGAAATGCAGCAGCGTAGTCACCATGAGTCACTAACTATATAGTCCACACATATTGTGCATGTATCCGCAGTAACAGAAAAAGAAAAAAGAAAAGAAAAAGAGAAAACATTGTGATAATGTGACCGATCATAACACAAAGTTGTTGCTTCATCCTCACCTTTCATTGAGATAATTGGATTTTCCAGCAGCCATGATTCATGAAGCCTATCTTTTGAAACATGTATGCCATCAGTATATTTTTTGTGGTTGATGTGGTGTAATTTAGTGATCAGTAAATTGTGGTAAAACACTCGGTAAGCCATAGTACAGGCAGGGTTGTGAGTGACTGTGATGGTGACATTGCATGGCCATCCAAGCCCAGCCCAGATTCTAGGCCTGGCCAGGACCAGGCTGTGCTATGTTGTCATGCAATGAATCAATGACAATGATGTACTATGGTGTGATTGATGCATTGTTGATTTCAAACCCAGATTAAAATTCAGATGTTAAAAATGGCCTCATGGCTTTCTGCTTTCTTTCTCATCAACTGTGATCAACACCCCATCTCTACACACTGATCAGGTTTGTGGTATTTTTTGTTGATCTATCCACACTAAGATGCATACAGTCATGTCTGCAATAATACAGCACACCCCATTTTTTGAACCAGAACTCAACAATCCATTACACACCATGTCTGCTCAACAAGACCCAATGTTTCTGCCAAACACTTCAGCACTGTCATCAACACCTTTGTCTGAAAGACCAATTCCATCATTTGAATTGCAGAAATCTTCAGATTCAAAGGTGAAGTTATCTACTGAATTAATAAGCTATTCTTTATGTTTATTGGCATGAACCACAAAGCTTTCTGTCAGATGGTCATCACCTATCTCACATATAAGAACTATCCCAAGCAGAGAGGAGCTCCAGAACAATCACAACATGATATCTGATATGCCAAATGTAAATTATACTACTTACATTCTCTCAATCTTTTTTTTACTCAATTTTACAGGATTCAAGCACAAGTCCTGATTCATGGAATTTATCCATCTCAATGTCAAAGAATGAAAGCTCTCAACATAATGAGGCTACATTCTTTCCACTTGCCTCTGATTTGCCTACTTCCTTCAAGAAACAAAACAAACCTTCCAGTGGACCTTTTTCTTTTGGTAGGCCAATAACAACATTACTACCAGAAGATGAGTTCAGGGCCAGAATGAACTTGCTGCATCTGCAGAAGGTCATTCACCCTGGATCAAAGAAATTCCTCAAACCATCTCCATCACCAACTACTTCACCAGGAAGACATCATTCTGGGCCATTGCAAGACCCATATGCAAGCACTTCCAAGATTTCTCACATTTCCGACGCATCATCATCACAGCATCAATCTTTTTCAAACAGAAAATTAAACAACAGACAAAGGATCAAGCGAAGGAATTCTCCATCGATCCTGGGATCCACGTCCACTCATATCAATATCCCAAGTCATTCAAAGCCGCAACCACGAACACCACGACGCCAGCGACGGTCGATTGGGGACATTGTTATTGTCAAGCGGAGACTAATCACCCCGCACAACCTGTTGAAATCTGCGCGGACGGATAAGGACGCTTCGACGGGAAGGAGCAGAATTTCGGAGAATGTGGAGTTCCCAAGCCCTGAGCCAGTCGGGCCTGTCCTGAATCGGCCAGCAGACCAATCACTTTATGCACTTCCCAATTCACCAACTTCCTATCGTGCTAGGGACGTTGACAATTTCAGTTCGGACGTGGACCAGGACAATCTTAACGAGGGTGTCGATAACGATATTGACAGCGATGATCGCGCCATTGGAATCGGAAGCGACAGCGACAGTCTATTCGGCGATCATGAACTCCAGGAAAACGACAATAACAGCGACAGTCTATTCGGCGATCACGAATTCCAAGAAATGTCTGTTGATGAAGAGGATAACATGGTACGTAAACGTTCTATCATATGAGTGGAATGTTGACATCGGACGCTGACTCCGAAGGTGGAGTCGATGGAGACCCAGCAGGAGAAGGAACCCCAGCATGGCCAACGTTTGCTGAACTCTATTGACATTTTCACATGGCTGAATCACCTGAAACGGTTCCAATTCCTGCTCGAAAGGAATAAAATGACCTGGCAATGTGAAGATGAGCTCTATACGCTCGTAAAGAAAATTGACGCGGAGAAGGACAATGCGTACATAAGTTTGGATGTCTTAAAGAAGACGCAGTTGGGAAAGATTATGAAGAGTCTGAGCAAGTGTGAGGCAATTGAGGTGAGGTCGCGGAAGGTGGGAAGGAGGGTTTACAAGTATTGGTTGGGGATGTGCAGAGAGGTTGAGCAGTAGACTTGCTATGCCGATATTGCATTCCTGGTGTCAAATGAATGAATTATGAGAAAAAATAAGTGTGCCTCTCCGTAAGATAAAATGCTGATGTTATTCGTCCGACCACAACGGCAATGAAAGTAACTCGAGCGCCTGATTGTCTTGAATGTAAAGACCATGACGTGTTACTGTCACCATTTCCCGGAGTGTCTGGGGTCCCAGCAGGACGAGCAATCGCGATCTTGACACAATTAAATACCACGCTTTGACGATATCAGCACCACAGTATGTCTTCCGGAATTGTGGGTGAAATCAGCTGGTCTTCACAACTGACCATTCACGGGGTACTTACGCGTTTAAGTTGTTTAACTACTGTACAGTAGGTTACCGTTAAAATAACCGAACCAAGTCATATCGAAAAGTTAGGACGGATCCAAAAGTAAATCTGCAAAGGAATCTAGGCCCCATCCAACGACTCGAAAAAAAAGTCTATACCAGCGAAAAGATCGGAAAGCATCAAACTGAAGTCATGGTTAAACCGCCTTCCACCTTACGCTTCTTTGCAGCTGGTCCCTCGTCCTCTGAATCCCCATCAATATCGATGATAGGTGACCCAGGATCTGCTGGTACCGATGCCGGTGCTAAAGGCGCGTAGACTGAACCTAGAATAGGTTCAGGTAAAGCCGAAGGAGACAAAGACAAAGGTGCAGCTTTTGTAGCCTCATTTGGTTCTGCAGAAGTCTGTCCCGTTCCTTCGATATCCAGAGGTTTACTTTCAGTATTCCCATCTATCACCTTCCGCGTCTCATCCAACGGCACCTTCGTAAATGGCCCTGAAGTGACAACAGCCGCTTTTCGTGCAGGGCCATTCCCTTTCGGCTTCCGTGCAGCACGATCCTTGCCCCTCTCTCTCGCCCGCCTCTCCTTCAACACCCTGATCATGTGCATCGTAAGAATCTGCAGCGCAGTCGGCGCTCCCATTTTCTCTAGTTGATCCAACATCTCTTTGGTCAGCTCGCCGAAAACACTTGGATCGAGGATGAGCTTTCGCTCGTGTAAGACCATGTAGCCTTCCTTTGCAGAATTGTTTGGAAAACTAGAAACGTAATCCGGATGAGTTGGAGGAATCGGGCCGATAACAATTGGGATAGTGACATCAGGAACAGCAGGTTGATTCGCTGACACTGGTGTAGCCGCGGGTGGGTGAGTAGTCACTGTTGTTTCACCGGGTGTGGGTATACTAGAACCTGAAATAGGAACAGTACTCGCAACATTCGCGTGCGAAGCCCAATTTGAGTGAGTCAAGGATGCATAAGGATTAGGTCCATTTATCGACATCTCAGAATACCCTGCAGATTGCGACCCTGTCTGCTGTGTGGTTGAATGGCTGCTGTGTGATGGGTACGGGAACACGCCTGTCGTAGGGACTGTTGATAAAGGTAACCGATTAGTTTGCCCGTCTTTAGATGGAGTTGCGGTAGATGTCATCTTGAATACAAGAGGTAAAGATGTTAGAGGAGGAGGTAGCGGCGCTCCCTTCGTATCACCCTTTATGCTTCGCTTCAGCGGAGGCTCCAAAAGCAAACCCTTATCCTTCTTCTTGCTCTTGGTTTCCACGTTCAGGCCCTGAGCAGCGGCAGCAGCAGCTTGTTGGGCTTTCAACTCCTGCTCTTCCAGAGTCTGCGCAAAGTTCTCATCTACAGACCAAAAGAAGCCTTTCCCTCGTTCTCCACCGCATCGATCGCCTTTAAGGAATGCCCGTGAAGAGGATAGATTGTGTCTCACGGAGCTCTTTAGAACAGTATCTAGTCAGGGTACTCGTAATTAGAGAAAATAAGCTAATCCCACTCACCATCCAAGAAGCATCAGCATAACGGTAATACTCGTGCTTGTTCAGGATCCAATTACATATTTCTTGTAATGTGGCTTTGCCACCGATATCCTTTATTGCCCGAAATATAAGTTGTGCGTATGTAAATGGAGGTTTAGGTGGTATATCCTCCGGCTTCGGGCGTTCAACCGCTGGCGTGGGCTCCGCATGACCTTTCTTCCGTTTCTTCGAGGTGGACTTTGTCGATTTACCAATGGAATTGGAATTGGGTAGTTCGGCTGTTGGTCGAGAACGCGCAGCCTTTGGCTTCTGCTTAGGTGGCGCTTGGGGTTCCGGAGAAGGTGGTGGAAACTTGACTTCGGGGGGCGGAGGGGAATGTGACGGCTGCGATGAGGGCGGTGATATTGAGGTAATGTCGACAGAAGGTGATCGCTGTCGGTTTGTGGAAGATTGTGAGCTCGGAGATGGGGTGTCTTCAGGGGGAGGAGGGGGAGGAAGGACAAAATGGAATAGCCGGGAAGCTATCTGGATTTGGGACCTGATAAGTAAACAACGCCATTCAGTGGTTGATTTGGGATACAATCGGAGGCATATACCTCTCACCCAATGGGGCGCGAGTGCCTGCTGCTGACCAGACCCCGTCCACCCAGGCCCCATTACGACCGATAACAACAAGTACGAAGCGGTCCTCATCCTGGTCATACTCAATTTTGGCGTGAAGGCGTGATACGCTCTTCAGTGCCCCTAGGTCGACGTCTACCTGTGGATAATCCCCCGAAGATGAGCTGGCGGCATTTTGGGAACACCTCCGACCAATGGTGATAGAGAGGGTCTGGATGTAGAAAGTAAAATGCGGGAAAACTAGGGAATAGTATGCGGATATCTTGTCCTGAACAGGTGGAGGAGTAGCTTGTTTAACTTGCTCATCGTCTGCGGATGGCGATGCTGTACGTGTCCGGGTATCCATTACAGTAATTATTTCGTGAAGAAAATCTAGAGTCCAAAAAGATGGAATTATTCGGCAAGAAGACAACGCTGGACGAACGTTATGGTCAACACGAAAGGAGTGTTTAATGTTCCACGTGACTCATTCTTCTATTTCTGGCTGCCGCCGTTTGACCACCGCCGAAATTGGCTTATCATGGTTTCTACGACAGAAATTACTGTAAAGGTTGACGAGCTCGTTGAGAAAGATGCTGATACTGTTGACTCTGATATCCGGTACATGGCATATGGTGCTCGTCTAAGAACCGCTCTTCGCGCAAGTACTCGCTATGTCGCTTACGTGTGTTCTGTCCTTGTCCTACTGTTTCTAGTACAAATTAAGCACGTTCCTTTATAGACAAGTGATATTGGCGAAGCCTTTCGCCCTGTTGTCCCTCCCTGGATTGTCACAGCTGCTTACGGAATTTCGTGGCTATATCTTACGGGGCATGTCTTCCTCTTTCACCAACGTGCCATTTACTAATAGATTTTTTCTGCAGAGACGTAGGGTATGAATCATACAAAGCATACCACCGTGGACCTTCTCCTGTTGAAGCCGCCAACTTTTCGGAACCCGCACGCATATGCATTGCTGCCGTCCAACGTGCTACTTTCCAATCCATAGCTTCCATGTCAGTCTTGTCATGTTTTGTGTTCAAGACACAAGATAACTGACGTCCATATAGGGCCCTTCCCGCTTTCACAATACATACTGTCGTGGCCCAGTCCAAGAAAGCTTTTCGCAATGTTACAAATCCTAGAATAAAGGCGTGGGGTCCTACCACAACTGGACTTGCTGTCGTCCCTATCCTTCCATACCTATTTGATCACCCCGTAGAACATATCACGGATAGGGCCTTTGATTGGATACGACAGAGACTAATCCAACGGAACGAAGGCGCTGCAAAGGACTCAGAGAGGAAGGAACTCTAGCTATCTTCTGGAGTGATTCAGTGGATATAACAATATATTGCTCATGATTTTATATGAAAGCATGCGACAAAAAAGCTTGAATCATAACATTGTTTTGCCAAGTGCGAGAGGGATCGAACTTATGCTGCTCGGGGGAATCAAGCCCACCTCTGTCACGACGGCCGTAATATATGTCGGAGGCGTCAAATCATACAGCGGGTTTAGTTTCTCGAGATTGTTTGATGGAGAGATTTCCTCCGACTTTGATTTTCTCTTCACAATCGATAGTGGCACTGCAATAGAGGCTCAACCCACGTCCTTTCCGAGATAGGCAAAACATTTACCCAGTTCGTTCTTGCTAAAACCGTCCACCATAACGCCTTCGCTAAACTTGTACGTTTCACAACAAACTACAACGGGAACACTGTTGGCTTTGGCCATCATAGCAACCATTGCAGTGCCCACTCGTGCGTACACAGCACCGTTTGAATAAAGAGCATGTGCGCCAACCAACACTATACTTGCTTCTGTTAAAAGCGATGGCAAGGCAGGAAGGAGTGCGTATGTGCATGGTATTGGGTTCGGACCTCGTGTGAGGGAGGCAAGAAGCGCTTTGCCTGCAAAAGAGACCATTAGACAGATGCGATAAAGGAGAATGCTAGGTTAAACCTTCTAGCAATGGTTGCGAATCGATAACAATCACGGAAAATTTCTTTCCTTCTTCCTTGATGTTTAGCAAAATTTTCTCTACGACCGATGATCTGAAATCATTCACAAAGATAACTCGGGTTATCGCAAGACATAAAAGTCAACCCACTTTGCATATGTTAAAATTACATCACCATCCTTGATCTTCTTCCCGGCAAGTTCTTGAATAACCTCGTCAGCAACCATTATGCGGTCACGGACATAGTTGTCGATGTATTGACAAAGTAGATCCTTTGCCTATTGACGGGAAATATTGAGAACCTCTGAAGTGAAAAGAAGACAATAGAAAAATCTAACATCTTGTTCAACCATGTCAATGTCAATGCTACTAATCTTGAGTTTGAGCTCCCGGATAGCATTGCCCATTGTCACTGACATGGGCCGCGCAGACACCAGATGCGTAATTTGGGGCGAAAGGTGAGTTGTTAGATGACGCGGAAGGGTATTATGCGAAGGGGTAGAATAATCTTGGATCAGCTATTGCATTTCGTCATTAACATACCGACATGAATGTGTAATGTGACTCACTTGTTTGAACGCGGTGAGGGTAGCAATGCACCTCGCATTCGCACCACAGATTTTGAATTCAGAGAACAAAAGACCCAGTCTGATGATAGCGGGGTGAATATCGCCCTTTGCTTGCGCGATAGGTTTTGGTTGACCGAAATGAGAAAATATCCGCAGGCCATGCGACTGCCTCATGCTAGGATCCTCTGCAGCTACGGCTGTGCTCGCGTCCGTCGGTACACCCTTCCAAGGCGATTCAGCTAAAAATGACTTCCTGTGTGGTGTAGTAGGCGGTTTCGCCTTGGCAACGGGCCCAGCTCCTTGCAGCTGTTTGCCGTGTTGTGGTTCTTTCCTAATAGATTGAGGCGACTGAGCAGGTTTCGGTTGAGTTTGTGTTTGCTGATTCAAAGCAGCTTTTGCGGCTCTCTGCTTCTCCTGTAGCTCCCTCCGCTCCGCCTTGGTCAAGCTCTTCTGCGAAGGCTTTGCGCTAGTCGCGGCTGCAAGTGGATCAGCGATTGTCGGGACAGGCATAAAGGCAGGAAAGCAGTGGCGATATCAAGTACAGTTGTAAACGATCAGAGATAGCACTTGTGATAATAAGGTGGGTGAAATCTGTGAACAACATATGTACGATGATGATGATTTAGACCGGTGACCGGTCCGTATAGAAGAAACGTGACGTTAAAACGGGTTTCTGTCGTATACAGACCGGTACTAGACCGGTGACCGGTCCGTATAGAAGAAACGTGACGTTTGTATAACGAAGGATACCGTACCAAAGGTCACGCCTTCTTATCAGGCTGGTCACGAGCCTAATGATGATTATAGATTTGACTCGAATCAAATAGTTAACACGTGACTTGCATCGCTCGTCCCGGTCGAGAACTCCAACAGTGTACGGAACTTCCTCTCAAACCACATTCATCCAACGATTAACCGGTTTAATAACTGTCGGGGTTCGTATAGTAACACTATCCAACAAATTCAGCAACCATGGTAAGTTCCATTGGACTTGTCCTAAATTTTCGTGGGCTGACAACTCATTAGGGTGTTCCTGCTTTATTTCGTTGGCTAAGCAAAAAATATCCAAAAATCGGTGAGCGTCGCTTCTATTTTCACATACTTCACACATTGAAACTTGTTTTACAGTCAGTCCGGTGATAGAGGAAGAAGACAAAAAGATGGCGGATGAGAATGGGGAAGAAACTGCAGTTCCAATGAACATGTCCATGCCTAATCCGAATGGTGTCGAGTTTGATAATCTCTATCTTGACATGAATGGCATTGTGAACCCATCCTCTCAAAAGTATTTTGTTCAAAAATTGACCCATTCATTCTTAGGTTCACCCCTGTACACATCCAGAGGGCAAGGTACGTTGTTTTTGCTCCTCATTTGGAAGGTCAAGCAATGACGCCATAATGTCTGCAGCCCGCTCCAGAAACTGAGGAAGCAATGATGCTTGAAATATTTACTTATACTGAACGAATAGTGAATATGATTCGGCCGCGTAAATTGTTGTTTATGGCAATTGGTATGTGATGGCGACTAGTATCCACGGTAGCACACGACGCTGACATTTGCAAAGATGGTGTTGCGCCTCGTGCAAAAATGAACCAGCAACGCTCTCGTCGTTTCCGCTCAGCACAAGAGGCCAAGGAAAAGGAAGAAGCAAAACAGGAGTCATTGATGTTGTGGAAAGGTGAGCCAGCTGAATAACTTTGTTTTCGGTGCCTAACTGACTGGGTGTCAGCTATGGGGAAGGAAGTGTCAGAGGAAGAGCAGAATAAGGTGCCTTGGGATTCCAATGCTATCACCCCTGGCACACCGTTTATGGCTTTGCTCGCTGCGTCCTTGCGTTATTGGGTAGTGCAAAAGATGAATACCGATTCAGGATGGAAAAACGTATGTCCATCTTCCTGTCTGACTGTATGTCTGTAATAGTATTTACAAACGTCTTCCGCAGATTCAAGTTTTGATCTCAGACGCAACGGTCCCAGGAGAAGGGGAACACAAAATAATGGATTTCATCAGACGCCAACGAAGTAATCCTGGACATGACTCTAATACGCGTCATGTTATCTACGGTCTAGTATGATCTTGTCATCATATTCTTTTGTTTTTATGCTGATTGCTGTTTTCAGGATGCTGATCTCATCATGCTTTCGTTGGCTACGCATGAACCTTACTTTAGGGTATTGCGTGAGGACGTTTTTGCAAATGATACTAAACCAACTGCCTGCCGTACTTGCGGGCAAGAAGGTCACTACGCTGCGCAATGTACTGGCACAAAAGCAGAAATACAGAAACCTCCATCATCAGACAAAAAACCGTTCATTTTTTTGGATGTTTCAATTCTGCGCGAATACCTTGAAGTGGAGCTCGACGTCCCAAATACTCCTTTCCCGTTCTCGCTGGAACAAGCAATTGACGATTGGGTCTTGTTAATATTCTTTGTCGGCAATGATTTTCTACCACATCTCCCTTCCCTTGAGATCCGAGAAGGTGCTATTGATACGCTGTTGAGGATTTGGAAGCTAGAACTCCCAAGAATGGGTGGTTACATGACAAATCATGGTGATCTTGAGCTGTCACGAGCACAAATTATTCTGGAAGGTCTTGCCCGGCGAGAAGATGAAATTTTCAGGAGAAGACGTGAAGGTCTGTGTCACCATATCCTCTTGTCCCGTCTAGCAAGGCATTTTAATAGCTGCTGCAATTTTGTTATCCCATCGAATCGTCTATTAACCATTATTTTGATAAACTCTAGCTGAAGAGCGCCAAGATCAGAATGCGAAACGTCGTAAGTTAGAACAGGAGAATGGCAAGAATAACTTCTCTGCGGGTCCTTCCCAAAGTCTTGCTCTAACAGCTCCTCCTACGGCACCTGACATCTCCGCTGCCCCTGCTCCTGCTCCTTTGCATCCTTCACTTCCTAAGCGACCTACTTATGATTTCGCTGCCACTGCCGATTCAATAGGTCTCGGTGCGAAACCTACTGCGGAGTCTCGCGCCAATCTCGATACTGCCGCCCAAGCTCTTGCTGGTTCTAATCGTGATGTTGTCGCAAACCGTCGTGCCATTCGCCTTGCAAATATGAGCGCTGCGGAAATGCTCAAGGCTGAACTAGCGGGGCTCTCACCAGTAAAACCGTCTGCTAACTCACCCCCGAAAACTGCTTCTTTGCCTGCTGTGGTGGAACCTATGAACGTTGATCAGCAAAAGGATGTAGATGTTATTGATGATGTTCCTCCAGGGCTATCACTTCACGTTGAGAAAGTACTTTCAGAAGATGTTCAAACCTCTGTTACGCCGCCGCCCTCTGTGCCACCGCCACCAGTTGTTCCTGAGGAAGATGGAGATGTGGATGCTGAAGGAGAGCCGGACCCAGATTCGACTATGGAATTGCCTAATGACAGCGTCAGTCAGAATGTTGATGACGCGGTGGTGGACATTCTTGCTGGAGCGAAACGCAAATTTGAAGAGGGGCCCGGTGAACCAGAAGCAGAGGACATTGTCTCCATTGAGGAAGATGATGATGATACAGATAATGTTACGTCATCTCTCGCACTCAAGGTCAATCCAGACGGTACCGTTGAACAAAAAGACATTGTCCAGTGAGTTTTTTGTGTTTGTTGTGAAGTTTCTACTGAGTCATTTTTCAGGTTATGGGAACCAGGCTATAAAGAGCGATACTACAGGCATAAGTTTGGGGTGGAATTATCGGATACCGAATTCCGTAAACAGTAAGTAATCGTAATCTGATTGTGAGAATGATGGAATGACTCTTGGTGAATAGGATAACAAAATGCTACATTGAAGGCTTAAGTTGGGTATTACGTTACTATTATCAAGGGGTTTGTATTTGTTTTCTGTCGGTATATTTCTGGCTAATGCATTAGCAGACACCGTCTTGGCAATGGTATTATCCTTATCATTTCGCGCCTTTCGCGTCCGACTTCGAAGAAATCGACAAAATGGAAATCAAATTTACGCCGGGGGAACCTTTCAAACCCTTCGAACAATTGATGGGTGTATTTCCAGCTGCAAGGTAAGCACCGACGTCCTTTCTATGAACCTCTTGTTACAATTCGCCTTCACAGTCGGCAACACATTCCAAATGCGTTTCAGCCGCTGATGGTGGACGAAGATTCACCAATTATCGACTTTTATCCTCCAACATTCGAAATTGACATGAATGGCAAGAAGTTGGCTTGGCAAGGAGTCGCCCTTCTACCCTTCATTGATGAGCAACGTTTACTAGAGGCTATGTCACCTAAATATTCTAATCTTACTGAAGAAGAGATTCGGCGTAATTGCCCTGGAATCAATGTTCTCTTCGCCTCGGTCGACCACCCGCTTTATCCCTTCTATGAAGCGCTGTACGGAAAGCGGAAAAGTGTAGAGGTAATATCGCGATTCTGCTTGTGACAGTACTGGATGCTAACCCCTGCGATTTTAGCCCGTTCCACTCGACTCGAAAGCGATTGGCATGTCTGGAACGGTATCACCAAACCCAGATTGCATACCTGGGTCAACGTACTGCAGTCTTCTCACCGAACAGGGTCTACCCGACATTGGAAACGATCAATCTCTTTCTGTGTTGTATTTCTTCCCGGAGCAATTGACACCACATCGATCAGTAATCTTGCCTGGGACGAAACGACCTCCTCGTATGCTTAGTGCTAATGACCTGGAGGTAGCTCGACGTGGCGGTCGAGGTCCTGGTCGAGGTGGCTGGGATTCGGGCAACGGACGAGGAAATGGTATGGATCGGAGTCGCAACGACCCCTTCCATTCGAGACCAAACAACTATTCGCAAGGAAAATATAGCTACGGGACCGAGCGCAATGAGTCTGGCCGAGGAAGGGGGGACTTCTTTGGGGGTGTCTATGGTGGTGGCTCATATACGAGCCGCGGTGGAGGTTCGTATCAAAGTTCTTACTCAAGGCCGCCATATCAGTCGCAAGGTCCGCCAACTGCTTCGTACGGTAACTCGAGAAGCCATGGATCTCGAGGTGGGTACGGAGGTGATTCCTATCCGCGAAGCAATCCCGGCGGAAACCATTCATATAGCAATAGTAATCGGTACGGTTATGGTAACAATTCACAGAATGGGAATGCCTCGTACAGGAATAGCGCTGGAAGCAATTCGTACAGCGGGTATGGCGGGTATGGAGATAGTTCTAGCTCGGGGGGGTATGGTGGATTCGGCGGATATGGATCGGGGAACCACGGCCAATCGACCTATTCATCCAGAGGAACGTCTAATGGCAGCTCACGGGGCAGAGGCAGAATCTGGTAACAACTGGTCCTTTTTTTATTGTGTAGGTAGAGCTAGTTAACCTGTTGCAATGTAGGTTTGCCTAATAAGTTCTTCTCATCATGGACATGTTAGAAAGTGACATATATAAAGACTTAAGTATTATTGCAGAAAGTAATACACGTTAATTGACCCAGAATCAATACCCACCGCCATGACCCCGACTACGCGTCATCGGAATTCCTACAGGAGTATTATGAGGCGTACCATAGACCGCTGCAGGAGGAGCATAACCCATTGCGGGATAGCCCAATGACGGAATACCGTATCCAGCAGGGTTGTGTCCAGTAGGCATCACCGCCGGGTAACCCACCGGGGGAGGTACTCCAGGACCATAAGGAGCTGTTGATTTTCTGACGCAGGCCACAAAAACGGTGTAAGCTTGAGCCTTCCTCTCCCTTTCTTTACGTCGCCTTCTCTTCTCTTCATGCCTTCTGTCGCTCGTACTCAAAGCCGAACGACCATGCGGACCATCATGGTCTGAATAATCTGTGTCCGAATCAGAAGAGTCCTCATCTCTGAAGAGATATGGTTCAACGAGGCCGGCCTGAGCTCCTGTACGCCTTTCATTCCCTTTGTATAATACCAGCTCAACTCCACGAGCAAGAAAGAAGGATGTGTTCCAGAGTCCTATCAAATCTCGAGCAACTTTTGACTTTCTGGGTGGTCGACCATCTGGTCCCATTCCAGCCACTGGTAATTGCCCAAGCCAAGAGCGAATCAAGTCCTGACCACAAGAATTTTTGTCAAAATCTTAATCAGACAAATCGCTGTATCCATACCTGCATGCAACGTTTCCAATCTTCTGTCCGAATATCATGTGAGGACAAAACTGTAGGCATTTTAGGTAGCTTCAACATCGTGTCATAAACGTCCTCCATTTCCAAGATTCGTATGGGATCAAAAGTGGTGAAACTACTGGCAACTTTAATGGGACGCGAGAACGCTTCAGGCGCAGGAAGTTGTTGGGGTTCTCCAGGCATCGTGGAAGCTCGCATGTAGGGAGACTTTCCTAACATCGGTGATGCAGACCGTGAAATTGGAACTATATTACATGTGTTAGTGAACGATTCTTATCAGAGTGAAATATGATCCAACCAAAATTAGGGGAAGGAGCCCGGGATGCAACACGAGATGCAGGTCGAGATGGCCCTCGTGATCTGTGTTGATTAGGATCATACACAACATGGCCTGGCGGATATCCCCCTGCTACATGACCAAAAGGTGTGGTAGAAAGACCGATGTCTGGTGAAGACGAAGGGTTGGAGGCAGGATAGCCTGTCGAGCCTGCCTTCCCATAAGGGGGAAATTCACCGGGGCGCACGTTTGGTGAGGATGAAGAATAGTGACTCTTCGGATTGATATAAGTGTTAGTCCCAGATGGTGACGAGTATGGGTTAGAGCGATCAGAAAAATTTCCACTAATGGTGCGAGGCCTTTCATAAGGCGACTCCTTCGTACTGTATCGGCGTGGATGACCAAAACTAACTTTTCTTTCACGCTCGGCTTTGTTGAGTTCCAAATCGTGCATTTGTTTGGTAATTTCGTGGGTTCCGACACTAACGCCCCTGCTATGGCCTCCGCTACTAGCATAGCCAGCAACATATCCATGATAAGGACTGGATGGATATCCTGCGGCTACACCAGGATGGGATGGATATGTGGTGCTTGGTGCAGCTTGCGGAAATGTGACGTTATTGATTGGAGGTCCTGCATTACCAAAGCTTTGTCGCCTTTCTCTACCAATTGATGATTGGGCATCTCGTTCGCGGGCAAGTTTAAGTTCGTAATCGGGACCAGTGCGACTGTGTTCACGCATTCGCCTGGCTTCTTTTTCCTCTTGTTTCCTCCGGATCTCGTCTTCGCGTTGCCTGGCACAAAAAAATTGATTAGAGTCCAGGAACTCAGTTGTATCGTATGAAAGTGACCGCTCACCAATCCAGGGCTGAGCGTGATTCCTCTTTGTGAGCAAAGCCAGCGTGTTCCTATCGTCGAGTTGGCATGATCCTCTTTATATTAGGGATTTGACTCACTGGTGGAATTGCTCCAGGCGGTAGATGGGTCGTTGTTGTTGTTGGCGTCCACTGGATACCAGTGATCACCCCGTTGGGTGTTTGATAACTTCGATCGCATGGTCAATGGATATGGTCCGTGACTCAGTTAGTTAGGCTCTCACCGCGCGGGTACAGCTCTATTAAATAAACATTATTCACCATCCTGCAAAATTAAAATTACGCCTTACGTGAAAAGGTGGTAAACAACGCGCCCATCTTGACCCCTAGAGGTGGTGTAAGTTGTAGCACCAGGCCCCACTTGGGCAGGTCCTGTTGGCAACGCGTGCAAAACTTCATACGGGATATCGACAGGTCTCGCGAAGGGCGATGGCGCCCTGGAGGGGGGGCGGTATGGTGAAGACGTGTTCATGATTGTAAGGCCAAGAAAGATGATGCTATCTGACGACGAAGCCCTTGACCCATGTTAAAATGCAACAATCGTTACAACCTTGCTCCTTTTAGCACGAGGTGTGGTTTCCTGGTCAGATAAGACCAGTTCAAGGTTCTAACTCACAAAATCGGATGCTAAGTGCCGAAAAAGAATAAATGTAAATTAGGCAATACAAAGTTCAGAAAAACAAAAAATAAAATTTAAATATGGTGACGACAGCCTTGCTACTCCAACGTCACTCAGCTAGAAGAATCTCCAATACAGGACGATGATTACCACCAAGCAAACAGCGCCTATTGGTGCATACTGTCGGATCAGTGCATCAAAGTTAATCCTTTGTGCTGCCCTTCGATATTTCTCAGATTCTGAACGGAGGGATGTCGATAAGTGGGACATTTCTATATGAGAGGTCAGGCAGTGTAGAAAGGACAAGGGCGGGTCATACTGTCCAGAGAGTCTCCTCTCCACAATAGCTCCTCCATATTCTTGGTCATGATTCTCGTCACATCTTGAAGGTCGTCATTGAGTTTATCTAATGTTGAAGACGCTGCGTTTGCCGTCCGCGTATCACGATATAGCCTCGCCGTTTTCGACATAAAGGTGTCTGTCAGTTCGGAAGTGAGTATAATGTATCATGCGTTTAGGTGCGGTTTGCAGACCAAATCCCACGAATGCATAAGGTTTTCGAACAGTTTCGACTTTTGGCCCGTACGTGTTCGTGAATTCTTTCGATAATTCATCCAGATAAGAGAAGGCGAGCTTCCGTGGATAAGACTTGTCAGCAATTGTCAGGAATACCACATTGTCCACAATAAGATAGCTATGGTGTGTCCTTTAGAATAAACACTTGTGCAATGGAAAACGAATACGCACTGCAATGTGTATGGACCACTCTCTATAGAGCATCGCTGTTCGGCATTTGGTGTTATACGCCTAAAAATGAGCTTAGCTTGTTGTTTGTGTTCTTGCAGGTCTTGCTCAGTCTAGTGAACACGTCACGGTCAACAACTGAAATGGGTAGACAATGACACACGACACACCTGCTCGTCATCCACGCTTGCAGCAAGAGGAAGAGCGTCTGACGCCCTAACAATAATCGTTGAACGGACCATCGGAGAGGAGCTTCTTCACCGTCACGAGCAACACCAGTATATCACTCTTGCCATTCTGGGATAATATTTAATTGTGACGATGATAACGACAAAATGTCTCCGACTTAATTGTTCGGCATCTACCGCGAGCGATTGCTCAACGGTGCTGACGGACAAGTGCCTGGCAATAACGATGAGCGCTCCAACTGACCCACTACTCGCCCTCAAGCAAGGGATTAAGTTTCACAGTACAATATCATATTCTTCCGATTCTCTCCAAATCGTCATTGGTGACAATTCCTTCCCGAAATCAAGCCCGACACGATATCGAAAGGCTGGAGCGCCGTCGGATTTTTATCCCCTGGAAGCAGTCTATCTTGCATGGCTCCTGAAAGATGCGCCCGGAGCAGAGTATATGAAACAAGTCAGAGAATACGGGTTGCTCGTTGGCTTCGTTAGTATAACAGAGAGGAAACACGTCGTGGAATGGTTGGAGGGAAAGACTTCAGACCAAGACCGCGTTGCACCATCTTGTGAGCCATGACAGCGTCCAATCTATGAATACCAAATTTATACTGCGCTTCAGCAGCCGAATCGACGACACCTCCTGGTACACCACCTCGGCCAACTGGACAAACGCCTGTTGCGACACCCCGTACTCGTGTTGAAGCTACCGCTTCGCCTACTAAACGTCGTTATGTTGCAGATGCTCATGATCTTGAAGTCGTGAAGAAGATTCGGCAAAACGAAGTTGAGCTTCAGGACAGAAACACAGTTCTAAGAGGCATAAAGCCCAATGTGAGAGCAAGTGTACTTTCTACTTCAAGTTTCTGATTTATCCATATGTCAAGAACTTCTCAGCCGTCCGGACAGCGTATGGAGAGAGAATGAAAAAATTGAAAGAGACTAATCGGGCAGGGGCCTCTTCAACTCCAGCTACACCAGCAACAGATCCCAAAATGCTTGCTCGCAAGGCTCGTATGTACATACTCATATTTCTATCAAGATTCGTGTCTAAAATACGTATCAGGCCACAACCAACCCATTATCATGATTTCATCCTCTCCTACTGCCTTGATTACTATGCATAACGTGAAACGGTTTCTGGAAGATTCTGCGTAAAGGTGGTTCTTTGTTCGCGTCGCAGTATGCTGAGACACAATCGTAGATTTGAACCTTCACAAGAAGCTCGCGCTCGAGCAACTGCAGAAGGAAACTCACGCCCGGAAGACCTCATCCCAATTTACCGGAAGCGAACAATGATAGACAGCAGCGGGAAGGAAACGACTATCAAATCCACTTACCTTGTTGTTGATAGCGTGGAGGCGCTTAGCAAATTTGGCCCGGATTGTTGGGACCGTGTAGTATGCGTCATGACCACTGGTCAGGCATGGCAATTTCGACCTTATAAATGGAGTGAACCTCGACAACTATTCCATAATGGTAAGAAACTTGTTTCCTCGCACTCTATGATCTTTAGGGATAACTCCTCACAGTGAAAGGCATATATGTCTGCTGGTCAAACGATCCTCCAAATCTGAAAATCAAGGACTGGAATGTTACAGAACTCAAGGTAAGCATGTCATGATTGTCTATTCTTGAATTGAATAACCCTGGTTTTGGAAGATTGATCCCCACAGAAGACATGTTGACAAATCGGTGGTAGCTTATTTCTGGAAAATATTGGATACCTGGATACAGACGAATAAGCCCTGGCTAATAAAGGTATAACTACTCTCCTCGTTGTCAGTTTCGCTACGTTGAGGTACGGTTTGTAAATGGACTGAGATGAGATAAACAATTACCTTTTTAAAACCAATTGTCATGTACACAATGTATTCCAAAGTGTTAGGTGTATCTCGTCGTCCTTGCAGATGAAAATTCATTTAAAGAATTAAAAACTTCTCCCAAAGAATACTGATGAAACTGTCCGGAAGTCTACTGGGCCCTGTTCTATGATCCCGAACCTTTCCAACCTCAGAGGTTGTTGGATCCTCAGTTTTCTATAAACATCAAGAATTGTGTCATGCCTAATAGCCGCCATCCCCTCTGATCTTCCAACGTTCTCAACTTCTCATGGAAGTTGGCCAGTCGTCATTTGATAGCAAATCGCGGGTAACCGGGGTCCTGTCATTACTTGACCCCAGCAAGCCATAAACAGTCTTTCGGTCACATTCATATGTTTTAATGAGCGGAACATATCAGCATTATTGATTCAGCGAAATCGGTTCTTAGCAACGAACACTATCATGCCCTCTGATCTTCTCAACGTCGACAAGCAGGTCTGTACCCTTCAGTAGCCGCATCACTAGGACTAAACCCCTGTCAGCTCATATTCTACGGGGCCTATCACTCGAATAAAACCAATGTCCTCATTCACATTATCTGTGTACCCCTAATTGTCTGGCGAGTCATTTTCATTTTCTCTTTCCCAAATTTTAATATATTGCTTCAATATTAGGTCGTTCCAGGTACTTATCTCGCCATTCAAGTTGATTTTGGTCCCAGCCTATCGCCACGTCTTCAATGACTACCTTGTGTTTGACACGAATTATGCCACTTTGATGGCAGTGATCTACCTTGGCTATTACTTTTTGTTGGAACCCATTGCTGCTGTGAGTCTGATAGCATGACCATTCTGTGAAGGAGGGCTCAATCTTGTTGTCAAGTTGTTGTACACACCCCAGATGATCCTGACAGTGTTGAGCGCCACGGCTTTTTCTGAGAAAGGAAACTACCTAGCTATTGCTTGGAGCATTCACATTTTCTCATGGGTTGCACAACTCATCGGCCATGGATTCGCTGAACGCCGGGCACCTGCATTTCTCGACAATCTCCTGGGTGGTGGGTCATCGTTGATCCTGTTTGATCCTCTCAATATCCAATCCTTTTTTTTAGCTTTTGTTCTCGCACCCTTCTTCGTACACCTCGAGATTCTTTTCGCCCTCGGTTTTCGGCCGGGGATGCACAAACGCGTTAGCAATGCCATTGGAGTGGAGATCGCAAGAATCAGGCGACTGGATGCCGAGAAGAAGAGGAAGTCTCAATGAAAACCAATTTATGATCAGTTCCGTACTACAAATTAACCCAGCGACTATTTGATTTGATCCTCTCTGATTTATGTCAATCGATTCTTTAGTAAGACTTGCAGGTGGAGGAAGGGCAGGTTCGCCGAGAGCAGTCACGTATGCCTTAGAAAGGCCCCCATCGACAGTGAAGTCGGAGCCCTGACCATGGACCTGAGCTATACCAATGAACATAAGCGACTGGGAGTACTTACTGTCACGTAACTGCTATCATCGCTTGCAACTATCGGAATAGCTGGATCAACAATGTTAATTCGAAGAACTCTCAGAGCACTCACGGAATAGAGCGGCTTTCGCAATTTCAATCGCTTCGCCAAAGCGGCCCATTGGAAGGTGTACCACCCTACGTTGACGCTTCTCCTCGGTATTCAAGAAATCCATCAAGAGCGCTTCAATCAGAAAGAGCAGAATGAGATAAATGGAATTGATCCATTGACCAATTCTTCTTACGTGTCTTCAGTGGACCTCTAAGAAACAATCAGAACGTCATATAGCAGTGGCCCAATCACTTTACTTACGGGCAAAGAGAGTTGAGTCGAATGCCTTCCTTGGCATGAACCATCGCCAGCTCCCTAGTCATTGCAAGAACGGCACCCTACAGCAGTTATCAGAACTCTACATGGTCTACATGATTAAAAGAGCGGCGTAGTTGCATACTTTCGATGCGGTATCTGATTAACCAGGTCATCAGTGGCACCCCTGCGCGGTAATCCGTCATGGAAACGTACAAGCAAGTTGGGGCGTCGCAGCTCCCATAAGGGCCACAAAGCTAGCAGTGTTGATAATGCTACCCCCAACGTGGAGTCCTCTCGATTTATCGACAGGATTCTTGCGCATTGCCAAAATGGCATATTTGCATCCCCACCACACACCTTTCAGATTGATCTGCATTGTCAAATCCCAAACACGTTCCTCAGTATTAAGTGCATCATCATCTTCAGGATGCATGATGCCTTATTGTTGAATTAATGATTCAGCCTCATCTTAGACAGATAGATAAATAGCGGTGTACAAACCTGCGTTATTGAACTAGCGAAATTTTTTTATTGAGTCCGTGAGGAGTAAATGGTGAATGCTTCCCTACCATAATATCAAGCCTCCCAAATTTCTGGACAGCTAATTCGACAGCTGCCTTCACATCAACCTCCTTTCCAACATCAACCTTTGTGGCCACTGCCTTTACATTGGGATAGCACTTAAGGATGCGATCGACGCCCTTCTCCGCATTCTCGAGGTTGATGTCAACGAGCAAAACATCGGCTCCTTCCGATGCAAATAGAATGGATGTTTCAAGTCCAATACCCCTTCGGAAAGAAAGTTAATGGACTTGTGTGCACGATCTTACAACCGAACCTACGATCCGGCACCAGTCACGAGAGCAGCCTGTTCCCCAAGAAAAAAGTCAAATCTGCAGATGTTCTAATCCATAAGAGACACACTTTGTTTTGAAGACGCCCAGGCATAATCTATAAACGCGATCTCGTGAATAGGGAGTGGAAAGATAAGGAAAAGAAAGAAGAGCCGAGTCTTCCCTATGAGGGGTTAGGGGTTACAATTCCACGTGGACGATGGGCTTCATCCGTGAATACTTTGAATTATGCAAGATATCTATAAAATTGTATGAAAGTACAAAACCCTATGCCAAAAAAATGAGATATAATTGAACGTGCAGAAAGAATCGTGAAAGAATACTAACAATAACTAGTTATTAATGAGGAACTTGATATAGTTTCAACCTTGGACAAATTTTCAGATGTGATGCGCGTTGCGAGTCCTATCAGACCGGGTTCTGGTAGGTCTCCTGATGGCAGATGCAGACGGAGCGGCAATCATCAAGAACAGAAGCAGCTAACCGGAGCTACAAACGCAAGGACTCCGGGAAGTCAACAGGATAGCTTTCGTCGTCATTACCAAACATTTCTCGAAAGTCTTGGACAGCAGGCGGCAAAGACGAGTAAGAACCTTCTAGATATGAGTCAGCCGCCGGGAATGATGGTTGGGAGATACTAAGATCATGAGTCATGGAACCCAAGGGTGACCCGACATCGTGACCACCGGGACTTTCGCTTTCAGTATCCGTTTCAGAGACGTTGAGAGCATCCTCAGAGGCTTTTGCACCTTCATCAGAAAATATATTGTCCAAAATTGAGGGCTGCATTGGAACAGCAAATAATTCGTCCGATAGTGTCCTTTCTTGGAGGCGGTGCGTGTTGACTCCCATCTGTGGAATCGCCCTGTATTCGACGTGAGTTGACTTTCATGCGCATTTCTGTTAAGCCTACCGATTGGCAATGTCTACTTGCTGGTGTCCGGCGTCATTCCTGCAGATGGACGGTATGGAGAGTTCCCTCTCTTGGCTTTGAGAACTGGGTATAAAGTCGAGCGTGACTTGAGTTGCTTGGTATCGGAGTTCGTTTCTTCGTTTTCCCGGAGAGACGAGGGTTAAAAGCTGACTTTGCGACGAGTTGACAACAGAATCTTCCTCCCCTAGTGTTCGACAAGTGCTCTGAAAATTTTTTGCACCTAGCAGCAGAGGCAAATCTATTACCAACTCGGGAATCCCAATGTCTTGACTTTGAGATGAAGGAATTGTGACATCCACATTTTTGGCCTTGTGTTCGCCCTCATGTCGGAATTCGAGCCCGTTACGCTGGTCGAATGCTAAATTTGTACACGGTTTGTTCAGCCTCTTTATTGCACCATTAAAACGCGATGGCATTGAATACCGTCGAGCTGGTGTGCTTGGAGTAACCAAGAAAGGTGTCGTCACTTTTTCAGGAACGGTTGACGGACCTGGGCCTTGGGGTTTTTGTTCATTGTCTGAAGTAATCCTGTACCGGGATGGGGCAACGATTGTCGTCGGTGGTGTCAAAGGTATAATACCTATGCTCGTCGTTCGAGGTATGTTAGGTAAAGGGATATATGGCCAATCCACGTCCCTTGTCGAAGCAATGTTTGGAGAACTTCTTTCCACTCCCTTCAAATGTCTATGGGTTCCCCTATTCTCCTCCTTTCCTCTAGAGGTAGAACTTTGCACATCGGAAGGAATCACGGTTTGCTTCCGTCTTTTGGTGCCTGTTTCAGATGCCGAATTGGCTGTTTCTGGATTGCATTTTCTCTTCGTCGCGTTCGGTACCAAAGAGAAATAACTAGTGATAGGCTTATGTCCTAGAACGGGCTGAATTGCTGGCATAGGTACACATCACCGCCGTCGGAGTGTAGCTGTCAGTCAAGTTTAATGTGTTGGGTATTAAAGGTCACATGATCGCGTTCAAGTGATTTAAACTCAGTTGTCCCATTTGCGTAAATGGTGACCGTTCCTTTCCCCAAACATTTCTGAATTGGCTCAAATCGCGTTCCTTTAGACCCGTTTACTATGGAAAACGATTTGCATCAAGTTAAGAAGCGAAAGGTATTCCCTGAACCGGAAAAAGACGCGCCTGCGACTTCTGTTGCTGGTCTTCTCATCAAGCGACACTCAGAAAAAGCACGGCTGCCGACGCGCGGATCTGCCCTGGCAGCTGGGTATGACTTATACAGGTAGGGTTCATCACAGCCATTGTGTATGAAATTTATTTACGCGATACTTAGTGTGGAGAGCAAGGTTATCCCTGCGCATGGAAAAGCCTTGGTGGACACACAAATCTCTATTGCTGTACCTGTAGGTACCTATGGTCGCGTCGCACCTCGAAGTGGGCTCGGTATGTCTCTTGGACATTTAGTAAAACCAAAAGTAACATGGATAAAGCGTCGAAATTTATGATTGACACTGGAGCCGGAGTTATCGACGCAGATTACAGAGGCATAGTTTTTGTTCTCTTATACAACCTGTCCGATGAAGATTTCCAAGGTTAGTTCCTAATCCATGGATATGCCACCCTTATATTCATAACTGCTTTCAGTACAAGAGGGTGATCGTATTGCCCAATTGATTCTTGAAAAAATATACACGCCAGAAGTTCTCGAAGTTGAGGTATGACCCCTCTACCTAGCACACACACTGTCTCCAAAATGCTCTCCTACAGAATCTTGATGAAACACTGCGTGGTGCTGCAGGTTTTGGCTCAACGGGAGGGTACAATCTCCTGAATACTGCAGCAGCTTAGTGCTTTTTGCGCTTTATATACCATATACTTATGTATTTTTTACTCACCCAAGTTTGACTTCTACATAATTTGTTTATCGCCTTCGATCGGAATCCACCACGTAAAACCCGTTTGAAACACAAGAGGCATGCTTCAATAGTGCCTCTCCATTTTCTTTCGGTTTCAAAGCAAACCGTTCCCTATCTGCGTCTTCCTTCACTCTGCGTCCTTGCGGTGACACGCCTGTAGTGTCGACCAGTCTGATAGCTTCGACTAAACGAATCATTTCCTCCAAACTTGTCTTCACGCTTTCATACCTGGGAGTACCTTCCTCTAAAGGAACTAAGGCTGAAAGTTCATACAGCTTTTTGATTGTTTGGTTTGAAAGCGCTGGGGACGGATACGACGAAAGTAGTTCGTTGACAGACCACGTAGGTTCGATTGGAATGCCGCAGGGATCTACTGGGCGAGTCGAGGACTTGCTTCGTCTAATATTGGTGTCTCTAAAAAGTTGTATCAACGGGCGGCGCACAAAATGTCGAAAGAGGAGCAAAGAGCCCATTGAGAACCTTGCATTTCAATTCCTTGAAAGAAATCTGTCCTTTGTTTGGCTTCACCGAGACTTTTCAACATTTGAAAGCCAGCGTTTTAAAGATTCTTATATCCCTAGATTTTTTTTTCCTTTCTAAAAATGTCAGGCGTTGCGTCTCTCATATCCAAATCGTTGAAAAGCGTTTCATCTATGCAAAAAAACGAAATTCCACCAGTGCTCAGAAAAACCACGGGCAACCTTTACGAAGTACTGTCACGGACACCAACGGGTCCTGTCGGCAAAGAAGTCCATCAAACGCGGTGGAGTGCAAAACAGATTGCTAATTCGTATTGGGTTGTGACTCGTGCAGTGTTCAAGAACGAGGGAAAGCATGGAAAAGCCTGGGGGAAACTGCATTGGCGAGGTTCGTCTTTTCTTTCATCTAGATATTTATAGGCCGTATCACCTCGACAATATTCAGGCATTTGCGTGTCTCCTCGTGAAGAAATCATACGCGGTTCTTTGAAGTATAGTTGGAAGGAGGGTCGGTCGATTGCCAGGGCTTCAGACCCTTTTGCTAAAAGTGAACCCGCAATTTCATCCGTCCCGGAACGTCTAACTGACGACTCTCAGCAGCAGCAAAGACGATCTCTACAGTATAATACCCCTATCCTTATTTTATTTTTCCAGGAAGATCTGATGGACGTGCAATATTTCTCTAAGTGGTTCTGTTGGGGTTTTCCCATCCATTTAACAGGAAATATAAATTTCTTGCCCGTCCCAGTGCCCATACGATACAAAACTGAACCCACGCGAACTCAGTGACATAGAAGTTAGCTAAGTGTGCTATCACACTCGCCATCTTACCAAATTATTTGAACCTTGCTGAAGTCAATATGTATCGAGAATCCATTCTATGTGAAGAAATCACGACATGACTTCATACATCAAATACTAGCATTACGGTCACCGGAAGTGGCTCAGGTTGTACAACCTACCGAAGCCCACGGTAAGTGGTGATCTGTGACCAGAGACGAGTAACTTGTCCAGCGGTAAATTCGTCCATGCAAGCATCAACACTGTAATCCATGAAGTTATCTATAAGAACACTAGATCGGTCGTCTACGTCTGCGTGTAAAACTTTGTTGACGTACGGATGGGATCGACGCCGGCGTTCAAGATGCAAGAGTCCCGACCGACAGGGCAGCCACTTGCTGGACTGGCTTCCGCAGGAGTATCCGAAACGCAGTCGCCTGGAGAAATGCAACCCCCCTGAAAGGTGTGGTACAAACCAACCCAATGACCGACTTCATGAGTTAAGGTCTTGTAATGGCCGTAGTATGAGTGTATGGTCTCGTAATAGATGATTGGATGCTTACTGCACCGAGATTGAATTGCTCAGTTGATCCACCAGGTAGGGAAGAATAGAGGATCACGACGCCATCGTCTTCAGGGTTGCTGGAATAGTCTGCTGGGAACGTTGAATAGCCAAGAAGACCAGCACTAGATCCAGACGTAAAACTAAGAAGACTATAAGGAAATGTCCATTGCCATTGTTTTTCTGATCTTACCCAACGGTGTACACGTTGAGATCAGTAACGCCGCCAGTTCGAAGAGATGTCTTCATGTCAGTTTGAGCGGGCTCATCTGGTGCAACATTGTTGAACCAGTCAGAGTTTTGTGTGCGAGTAACGAGACCCAGGACCCAAGTTATCCCAGTATCAGTATATCCTTTCTTCAACACGGCGATTTGATCAGTAATTTGAGAGTCCCTTTAATTTTTTCAAAGTTTAACGCGGGCTGCTTAGACAGAACGTAAACCTACGGGACATAGCCACCAGCAAGAGTTTCACTCTCATAGATAACGTGGAAATTGACCTAGAAAATCGTCAGTGAAACAAAGGGCGATCATCAGAAAAGGTGTAGCATACGTTGAGTGTGACGTTCCTAGGTCTGACGACAGTGGTAGAAATCTGTGCCCGCTGCACCTGGAAATCGGCTTCCTTTTGTGCAACAATGTACGAGCTTGGATGAGAACCGCAAGTCCTAAAATTGGATAGTTGGCCTTGTCCTTCAGGAATGTCGGGAATAATCAAACTCGCCTGCTAGTGACAGCTACACGTGCGAGGACAACTGAAATTACAGTGGAAAGGCTGATCAAGGCGGGGCAGTACATGGCTCAAATTTAAGAGTAGCTTAGAGAGAAGAAGAAGAGTTGTCCTCAACCAAAATGTCTTAAACGAAAGCAACTTTATGGGCGGCATGTTAGGATTATTTCGAAGAAGCAATTAGCGCTAGGATTTAGGAATGCAGAGGCGGTTTGACCGTCAGCCATACAGAATGCGGCTGACTCGGCGAATCCTCGCAGATACGCGTCCCAAACGAGAACAAGATAGGGTGTATCATGTAACCACGCTTCAACGAAGAATGTTCGCTGAACGTACGTAATGACAAAGACGGCATCGAGCTCATTCTTGTTCTGGTAAAGTTCTAAATATGGAAATTATTACCATCAGGTTAAAATGATGGCGTATGCATGACGTTAAATCACGTGGATGTATTACTAATTTCTCAGGATCGAGTACATTCGAAGGTTCGCGGCGCTTTGAAACAGAGTCAGACGACGAGCTCCGCTCACATTAGTTTCTTATGGCCTCTCATGAACTCATCGATGCTAAGTTCGATCGTGCTGTTCAAATCGTTCAAAGCCTGCCCAAAACTGGACCGATACAAACAGATTACGAGGAAAAACTTATGATGTACAGGTAAGCAGAATGTTTCCATTGAAATTGGATGTGGACGCTAATGTTTTGCTTTCTAAGTCTGTTTAAGCAAGGTATATAGTTGCCAGTCTTGACACTATACTACCGTTTCTAATATATTGGATGCCCAGCGACGGTTGGAAATGTAAAGGGGTCAAGGCCTGGTATTTGGGATATGCTTGGAAGAGCAAAATGGTGCGATACCATGAGATTTAAGTTTGACCTACCAATCTCGACAGGGTTTTAGGGATGCTTGGGCAAAACACAAAGACTTGGATCCGTACGAAGCCAAGCATTTGTATGTCGAAGCTTTGATAAAAGTTGGTTGCTACATTTTTAATTACTATTTTCACTTACTCTACTTAGGTTCTCCGGAAATACTCAGAGAAGACCGTTGCGAAGAATCTAGTCGAGGAATTGGTAACCTTGGGGGGTAGCATAACTCCGTCGTCCATCGACCGTAAGTTTGTAATTGCTAGAACAAACAACACAATTTTAACATATTCAGCAGTTTCTCGAATGAGGTCCCCTGGTTCTGACTTTTCAGGTTCGACTACGTCGCATACCTCGGTTTCCGCACATAGACCAGAAGCGCCTACGTCACGACCTTACCTCCGAAATACCAATGCCCAACATGGAAACCAGGGTGCTCTAGAGGGTGAACTCGAGGACGAGGCTCGTGATCTTCCTATGATGAATTCGCGCTCACCGCGTCCTCCGTCTTCTTCGACATCTGAGAGATATCGAACACCTCTTGCAGGATCTATGGCAATGTCACCCCTTCTTTTACGCGATATTCCTTCTCGGCAGCCTCTTCCTAGCTTCGAGACACCTGCTGCGTTTGTTGAATCTGAAGCAATCTATCCCTCCAGCCTTCCCCCTGACTCCTTCTATCGACGCTCCGGAATGACACCTCCTCAAGGAATTTCGCGAAATCAGACGCGCTCAGCACAGCAATTTGAGAATGGCAAATCTTTGGAACGGGCAGTTGAAAACATACAGATTCAGTTTGCCGCGCTCTCGGAGCGTCTGGAAACTCTAGAAACTCGGTCAAATATTCCAAGCATAAATCTCCATGAACCTGGAGGGTCTTCATTCTGGCTTTCGGGATCGGGGCACTCACCGTTAAAGGGCCGAGCTGCTGTGCCACAATGGGATATGGACGATCTCGGAATGTGGTCACTTGTCTTTAACCCTTTAGCTCGTGGAATTCAACGGGTAAAAGAGTTAGCTGTTTTCTTTGCACGGAATGAGCATCGATCACCGTCGATGATCATAGTTCGCCGTTTATGCCTCGATGTCTCGTTTTTCCTGACTGTTATTACCATTCTTCGTTCCTTGTGGATGAGGAGTGGGGCAAGGAGACGCGAAGTCAAAGCAGCACTGGTGATACTATGGAGAGCAATTGTCGGCTCCAGACCTCCTAGAGACCATTTACAGCACGGTATTTGACTATCATATGTCATTGTACTTGATTTTTCTATTTTCGATTTATACCAGATATTCGATTTAGCAACATAAACAAACTATATTGTCATTTAATTCTCGGAAAGACCTACGTCATATCAACAACACAGCGAATGCAGTCTCCACCCTACCATATAATTAGCTCGTTTTCCACTTCCAATTTATTCTGACAACTCACATGCATGTCATGGAAACCTTCATTGATATCTTCGAGCTTCCTGTGGTGTGTGACATATTCGTCAACCTTGAGTGTTCCTGTCAAATAACCTGTCGAATTTTAGCTTCAACAATACATTGCAACGAGGTTGACCGAGTCTACACACTCTCTACCAATCCTGGTATTTCTGTTCTGCCCTTAACGCCTCCGAAGGCGGTTCCACGCCAGGTGCGTCCCGTGACCTTCATGGAAGCAAGTCAGAAGTTTGCGGTGTGGCAAAGGAATCATACTCACGAGTTGGAATCTGGGAAAAGTGGCCATCAAGGAGTACCAAACGCATGACAATCGAATCACTTACGGTCTAGTCGATATCTCTTGCCCAGACGCGGCAACTCCAATGACAGTCGATACACCCCAGCCTTTGTGGCAAGCCTCGAGGGCGGCACGCATAACTGTAACCTTAACACAGGTATCAGCTGGGTCTCACTTCATAAAGCATAAGGACAAACGTTTCCGGTGCAGTCAAAGGTGTAGTCGAGTCCGCCATCTGTTATTCCGACAAGGTGATCCTGGATCTTCTGTCCCTCCTTCAAATCGGTGGGGTTAATGAACTCAGTAGCACCGAATTTCCTAGCCCATGCTTCCTTTCTTGGATTAACGTCTATCGCTATGATTCGACTGGCACCAACGCCTACGGAGGTGTTAATGACCCCCAAACCGATGGCGCCACATCCGAAAACGGCAACTGAAGAACCCTCTGGCAAATTGGAGATTAGAGTGCTTGTACGCCCATCTTTGTGGAAGGACTGACTGATTCCTGGCTGTTTTGAGACAGCACCCCAGGCAGTGGTGATGCCGCAACCAAGCAAGCAAACCTTTTCCAAAGGTGCCGCCTTGTTGACCGCGACGACGGACACATCTGCCACCACTGTGTACTGAGAGAAGGTGGAAGTTCCCATCTGCAATTTGTAAGCAAAAGCTCTTTTCAACACAGAAAAAGACTTACGAAGTGATGGATAGGTTGTCCATTGATAGAGAATCGGCTAGTACTATCGGGCATGAGACCTTTCCCCTGGGTGGCACGGACTAGATGGATGGATATAAAAATTAACTGCAGAGGCGTCGAAGGAATGTATAACTATAACCTTTTCCACATAGGTTAGTCTTCCCACTTTTGCAGAATTTACATTCTTGACATTCTTGTTTCACGCGAATTTAAGGTAGATTCGGTAGTACTTTGGTTTTAAAAGCTTACCAGCAGTATAGAGGGGAATAACGTGATCTCCGACCGCAACATTCGTTACACCCTCGCCCACGGATTCAATCTTGGGGATGAACAAATTCAAAAGGGTTATTGGTAGCGTGTTCAATACCTACGATCCCCCCTCCTTCGTGTCCCAGGATTACAGGAAACAAGCCCTACCAATGAACCGTCAACGACAGATGCATGAAGGCTGCAATTTGTTCCAAACCTCTGGGTCCTTGCCGCTCTTTGTGTACTCATCAGTGTGACAGATGCCTAGAGAAACGAATCAGCTTTGAATGGGGGAAAACGCCTAGTACGATTTCAACCTGTGTATAAGATACGGATCCTGACTTCATGAGCTTGAGGAGGGGCAACATCAACATTTTCGATCTTCAAAGGCTGGCCTGCACCCCAGCACACTGCAGCCTTGCATTTCATAACCTTTCCAGCAGTATGAGACATTGATATAAGAGCTCGTTTCAGAGACTCTGATATTGTAGAAAGAAGATACTAAGTAATGAGAATGTTACACGCCTGTCCTCATATCTATACTAGGGTCAGATGATCAGCAGATGCTTGATCTCCTTTGACCGTTGACGACATGTCTTTCCACAATCTTTACTATAAGAGAGTAAGCCATATTCAACATCACGATTGTATCGAATCGTATCGCTAAAACTAGAAATAGACAGTGGGCACGGCAAAGGCGTGTTCCGTGTGTTACAAGCCGACTACAACGGTCCTTGCTACAATCAACATTGCCGACTTTGTTTACACATGTCCGGGACACTTGATTGATCCTGGATTCGCAACATTGGTCAAAGATGAAGCAAAGAGTGCATCGCCAGATGTAAGTCCAGAAGAAATAGCCAAGGTGAAGGCGGAGTGGGAGAAAAACCAGAAGGCGAAGAAAGAACACGAGAGTGATAAGAAGGAAGATAATAAGGAAAAAGATCAGAAAGGAAAAGAGATTGGTGACAAAGGTAAAGACACAGACAGAGAGAAGAAGGATGGTCTCAACGGCTCAACATCTGCCACCGGATCTGGTCGTTCCACACCTTCTCATGAACGTTATATTTTGCACAGGCATTTCTTTGCGAGTTAGTTCACGCTTTATATTTGAAGTCTTGGGCTCATCATGCACCCACAGTGCGTCAAGCCGAACATCGGAAGCGAAAACAAGTTGTACAAGCGAAGGACCTCGCCCCTCGATTACCATCAGCGCCAACGGGTAGCATTTGAAGTGATTAGCGGAGTTCTAATAATTATTTAAATAAATACGGATTTTGGGTTGAGGCCACTCGGCCAAACTCGTTCAGCCTTCTGCACTGATGAACGGCTTCAACTGATTGCCTCACATATACGTTGGCATTTTATTCTAAGTCTGTATAGTGCTATTACTACGAGTCGGTTAGTCCCAGTTCTTGCTAAGTCGCTTTTTTGGAAAAGATCTGACATGTTTGATTACAACGCAAAGGCACTCTGACAATTTTATTGGTCAATGAACAAGAATCCGTTTTTACCAACGCCGAGCTATACGCCTCAGCAGCCTCCTCTACCTCCTGGGCCACCGCCACCACAGCCAAGCCAACCGGATTATTCGGGATGGTGGTCAGGAGCAGCGGCACAACAGCCCCATGTCCAACAGCCCCATGTCCAACCAACAGCTCCTTATAATTCCCAATGGGTACCTCAGCCTGGTAGACCTCCGCCAGAGCAGAGTGCTCTGTATGCAAATTATGGCTACGGAAATCAGGGCACTTGGCAAAGGCAACATCAGCAACATCAGCACCAGCAGCACCAGCAGCATCATCAATATCATCCTTCTGTAGTGCAACAAGCGCCGCCTCCCACTCTTCAGCCGGGGTACAATCCTTATCACCCACCAGCTTACGCTCAACCGTATGTTCCTCCCCCTCCCCTTCCAGTGGTTCAGCCGGCCTATCCACATCCCCCTACTCAACCTCAAGTTTTTGCACCATTGCCACCCCATCAACCACCCCATCAGCACCAGCCGCAACAGTCGCGGCATCACACTTCACCGCAGCATCCACCTGCTAAAAGGCAAAGGTTCGACGGTCCAGGCAGTAATAGACATCATCATTCTCAGTCACATCATCCCCAACCGCCTCAACCTCAATTTCAGCCCCCTCCGGCCCCTCCACCGAGCTCAGGAAGTTATCCGGGATCTAATCGTTCTTCTGTACCTTCCGGGCCCTCAGGACGAGGTGGCGCACCCAGTGGGCCTGGTGGCAGAGGTGGGTCCCGTGGTGGCAGAGGTGGGTCCATGTCAGGCGGCAGGGGCGGAAGAGGAAGAGGTGGAAATTTTTCTTCTGGACCCAGTGGGCGGGGTGGTGCTGGAGGCGGTCAACAATCAGGACCGACCAATAGGCATAATTCGCGCAATTTTGCTGAGAAAAATTTCCATAATCGTCGTGGTGGTTCATTTAATAGTGGAACTAGTGGAAGTGGATATTCTCACTCCAATTCGTCGTCTTTTCGGGGTCGCAATCAGGGGCACTCCGGTTCTGGACGAGGAAACAGGAACGATGGAAGTGCTATTGGATCGAGAGATGGGACTATGTCCTCAAGCTTTGGCGGTAAGAGAGACGAAAACAGGCGCACGCTCACTGACTTCAAGATCGTTGGACTGAAAATACCTGCGCTGGGATGGTCATGGGGGATTGTTCCAACGACGAACAAGGAAGAAACTCACAATGATTTGGGTTCCAAGTCTGTTTCTGAAGAAAATACAAAAGAAGTAATTCTTGAGGAGGGAAAGGAGGGAAAGGCTGCAAATCTTCCTGTTGTAGAAGGAAAGCAGTCTGCATTAAAAACGGAGTCGGCTCGAATTGCTTCGCCTGGTGAAGTAGAAATGACGGATGCTCTGACATCCCATGTTGCCGATTCTAACCCTCATTCTCCTCCGTCACGGATTCGAATTTATTTCCATACACCTGTTACTGCTGATGATTCTCGACCCATTCCTCATAACGCTTTATATGGAGAAAATTCGACGGATTCAAGGAAAGGCAAGCGAAAGAAGTTGGAGGAGGACGATGGAGAATTGGATGAGATCAGGGCGCCTCCCCCTCCTCCTCAGATAGTTGGTGCTAATGAAGATCGGGGCAGTGCCGCGGGCAGCATTTCGCAGAGCGTTGAAACGGCCAGTGAGGCTGATTGGTTAATGGCTGCGATTGTTGAAGGTGAGGAAGAGAACAGAGCTGCAGCTGAACTTCATCCTGGTGAAGAGTCAGAGGATGCCGAACAGCTGCAAATCAGTCAGATTATAAACGAGGATGAGCCCGCTATGTGTGAAGATGATAATCATGATGCTCATGATATCGACGAAGCGCTTTTCGATGGTAAGCACTACGCAGCATTGATAACGCTACTTTTGGTGTGGAAGTGCCTACTCTTCTCTCTACTGGGAAGAGAGAGGGATTATCGTTCTCGCGCACCTGCTGACTCGCTTTCCCTTTAAAGGCACTGCTCCTGTTGATGATAAAGATTTGAATGGCGATATGCCTCACTCTTTCGAGAGTTCCGCTGCTGCTGGTGACTCGGGCGAAGCCCGAATTGGATCTGTAGAGGCCACGTCTTTGTTTACGGGTTCTCCCAGCCGCGCTTCGCTGGTTGAGGGTGACATTCTGGCAGAATTTAACGATGCAACCGATCTGACCGGGTTGCATGATGAAAATGTTGTTGCTTCTGCGTCCGTTTCAGCTGTCTACCCTTCTGAATCCCTGTCCGTATTCATTATTATTCCTTCTCTTTGCATTTCTCCTCACACGGTCTGCGTTTTGACAGTGCTGACCATACTAATGACCATAATGGGCCTACTGAATCGCAGATGCAAGGATCCTCTCAACAGTCTAGCGTAAATTCATTGCAAAACATCTCTTCAGAGCCCACTTTATTGGACATAGAAACACAAGGATCTGATCAAACAGCTTCGCTCCCGAATGGCCATCAGCTAACACAGATCATTGACTCTCAAGCAGAGCACCTACCCGAACCCCCTGAGTCTCCTGCTATCTCTAGTATGGCTCACGAAGATAGCTCTTCCCTGTCGGTGTCTAAAGTTGATGACAAGACGGGAAAGACTCCCTCGGCAAATCGCTTGTCAATATCGTATGCTCGCAGCAATCGTCGCCTTGTGATCGATGCCGAAGTCGTTGATACACTCAAATTGTTCCGTCAAGAAGGTCGAATTGAGGTTCTCATTAAGGTACAAAAACAGGACGACGGTACTTTAAAAGGGATTTTGGTCAGTCTTATCTTAAAACTATTCGTACCATGCGCCTCATCATTTGGTATATAGACCGAGGGACTGTCCGATGTCACGAAATCTTACCACCCCTTGCCTATCGCTTCTGAGGAATCTACTGAGTCGGATGGAACCGTGCCTCCTTTCTTCCAGGCGACATCGGCGAGTCTTCAACTTCTCGTATATCTCGATACTACTCGGCCCTTGTCGGAACCCAAATGGGCGAAAACCGGCGATACCCAGGATTGGCTCAAAAGCATGTTTGGACGAATGTTCTGGGTCGCAGGTGATGCTGCCGATGGTTGGGAGAAGAGAATTCACGTCGTTGACCCTGATCCGGTATGTATTTCGAATTTTAAAGAGTGTCGACTGCAATTTAACATTTTCTTTGTATAGCCCCCAACTATTTATACGGTTCTTGAGGGATGGGGATCTAATTCCCCAGTCGGTGCTCTCAATGAGCGCCAAAGATTCTTGAAAACTCACATGACAGATATCGACAATGTCTTGGAAATTTTGCTTCGTCTTGTCCGTGGAGAAAGAGCGACCCCGTTTTCTCAATCTGCTCCAGCTATTTCATCACCCAGTGTCTCTGGGCCTTTACTTTCTGCTCTTGTTCCTGGATCAGCCCATGGGGCACAGCAGACTCATGTCTCGCTCGCTGTCCTGGCCATTTTTAGGATGACAACCGAGTATGCGGAGAAAGCTGTGGGCGATAAAGGTAAGGCCGAGGTTGACGAACGAATTGGAGAAATCATCAGATGCCTCCCGTCTCACCTCATTTACAAAAGCTTGGATGGTATCTTCAAAGAATGGCGAGTCGAGAAGAAAGGAAGGTAAACTAGCAATACGGTTCAGAAAGTAGAAGTAATGTGTTTATGCATCTGTAAACGCTGTTGAATAAGCCCTCTGAGAGTCTGAGAATCTCAAATATCTTTGCCAGTACAATATCACGTGAATATTTAGCACCGACGCGTCAGCTTCGATCAGCCTTCAAAGATATTTCTTGTCCTCTAAAGCCATGGTATGTCGAACCAATTGTCTGATAATAAGAACGTGGTTCTCATTTTACCAACAAGTTTCGAAACACCTACGATTCCGACAACACCGTATTTTCTCCCCAAGGCCGCTTGCATCAAGTAGAATATGCACTCGAAGCAGTGAAGCAAGGTTCGGCTGCAGTGGGATTGCGTTCTAAAACACACGCAGTGTTATTGGCGTTGAAAGTGTGTTCTTTTCTGGTTTATCTTCCTTTTTCTAATGCTCAACGAAAAACCTTAGCGATCAACGGGCGAACTTGCTTCTTATCAGCAGAAAATGTTTAGGATAGATGATCATGTCGGTATTGCCATTGCTGGGCTGACATCGGATGCGCGTGTCTTGAGGTTTGGGGTGTTTTTTTCTCTGTGTGGACAGATGCACGAATACTCACCCTGGCTTTCTTTTACGCTTGAAGTAACTTTATGCGCCAACAGGCGATGGCGTCCAAGATGTTGTTCAATCGTCCTGTGCCAGTAAATCGTTTGGTATCGGCCATTGCTGACAGTGCGTAATAAATCATCTTTTGCGATGTTTTTGTCTTTTCGTAAACAGTACATCCACTCTCTTCGATTAGAGGCTCAGGTGAATACCCAAGAATACGGACGACGACCTTATGGAGTGGGTTTCCTAGTCATAGGACAAGACAAGAGTGGACCCCATTTGTATGAGTTCCAACCGAGTGGAAACTCGTATGAATACTACGCCATGTCGATCGGTGCCAGAAGCCAAAGCGCGAAAACGTATCTCGAAAAGCATTATGAAAGTTTTGCTGATGGTATGTTGGATTTTTGGTTAAACTGTTCTTTTTGGAGCTCAACGTGACTATCATAAATAGCCTCTCTAGAGGACCTGATTAGACATGGTCTACACGCCCTACGGGAGACTCTCCAACAAGACAAAGAACTCAATGTGAACAATACATCGATTGGGATTCTCGGGCCATTGAGCACATATGAGGCGAAACCCGTCCCAGGCGACACATTCAGGATTCTAGAGAACAATACCATTGAACCTTTCCTCAAATCTATGATTCCCAAAGTAGAAGAAACCACGACGACGGCGCCAGCTGCTCCTGCACCTGCAGGAGGTGATAGTGATGTACAAATGTCTGGATAATTTTTCGATCCGAGTGTACTGTAATTTCCTCATCGGTGAATGTAAAACGATTTTGTGTAAGTGGGGATTGAGTGTAATCTCATCATCGTCTCTACCCAGCTGGACTATGGTTTGTTGGCACTCCTTGTAAGGAACTTGCGCCACGCCACCGCAGCTGCGCTGGGCCTCCTCAACGTTATCAGTATATGTACCATAGCACTGAGAAGCATTACACTTCCTGCCTGGTGCACAGCGGCCAAGGGGATTGGGACAAGGTATAGCAAGGTCGATATTCCGAGAGCAACCTGCACATTTGCCATAGCAAAAGCCGCCGCAGTGGCCATTCTAGCAAGGGGTGGCAGAGCTGCTTTCAAGGCCGGATTAAATGTACGAGCATATAGCAAACCAGTTGTGAAATACGTGATCGTAGCCTATTAAATGATTTATCAGAATAGCAGCCAGGGGCTGGTTTTTGGCTCTTACAAGAACGCGATGGTCGAATTGGACTGTCGTTGGGTTCTCGAAAATGTTTCTCCACCATTTGTCTGACTTGTCGGGTTTTTTGGCGTATTCTGTAGATAATAGTTCGTCTGCGGGAGGTACGAGACGGCCACCCATGAGGGGGAATTCATTGTAGACCAATCCCGCGTCCAATCCCGCTACGAAAGCGCCTAAGATACAACAGTTTGAGATCAAGAAAACCAACGGTGTGAACTAATCGCTTGCCTGATAGTGCGGTCAAGAGAACAAGACCGGTAACTAGGAACGCTTGCCTCTTGAACGACCTGACCAGAGGATTAGTCAAGACTCTCTCGATCGCGTTCGCGTCATAACCACTCCATGATGTGCCCTTTGCAAACTTCCAATCCTTGATGACTGCCATACCCGTCCAGAACATTCCTATATAGAGCACAAACGCCATTCCTAGATGGGCGGCGAGCCGGTATTGAGATACTCTCGGCACAGCTCCAGGGGTTTCCATCAGCGAGTCTTCCAGACCAGATTTGACCATGTACCACCCCAGAGCGCCTTGTGCGCCGATAAGAGTGGCCAGGCCTGTGAGCCGAAGGGTAAGCGATCGAGGGATTCTTTTGCGGATGGCAAAGTAGGCTAGTGGACCGACGAAGACGAGGCCGATGACTCGACCCAGAATGCGGTGACCCCATTCCATGTAAAAGATCGATTTAAAGTCTTCAAGGGAGATGGAGTGATTAAGTCTTTTTTTCACGTATCAAATCAGAAAGACACAAGATAGATCGATGAATTTTGTGTGAACGTACAGTTTGAACTCGGGTGTAGCTCTATACTTTTCAAATTCCACCATCCATTCTTCGTGTGTGAGAGGCGGTAGAATGCCGGTTATTGGTCTCCATTCTGTAATACTCAGCCCAGACTCGGTTAATCGAGTCACGCCTCCGACGACGATGACGCCGAACACCAAAACTGAAGACAGCATGAGCCACCTGCTTACGGACGGTGGGGGAAGGATGGGTAGTTCTGTTGTTGTTAATTGAGGTTGGGTCAAAACAGGGCGACTAGAGTGTAAAGCGCGTAGAAGGCATGACGGGCGCAGAGAGGGCCAGACGTTGGAAGGTTTCCTCGTCGTCCCTGATGAAATCTTGAACGCCGTATGCAAAGGTGGGATTTGGCCTCGGAAAGTCGAGAAAGCCTGTAGATATTTCAACCTCAGACCTGGAGTTGGATGTCGATGCGCCGCTGCCCTCAGCGCGTAAAGCAGCATAGCGCAGTCTAAAAATAGACCTCAATGTTAATATTTGTCAGTTGCCTTGAAATCTTTGCCAACTATGCTTGCGTTCTCTCGACGCGTATTTCCCGCCGTCAATGCTGCTCGGACATTTTCATTATCGGTTTTAGCTAGAAACTCTACTACTTCTCCTTCAAAACCAACAAATTTGACCGAGGGTGAACGAACCATTTATGAGAAACTGACGGAAAAATTCGCGCCTTCGCAACTCCAGGTCCAAGATGTTTCTGGTGTGTGGAATATATGTTCTCACTGTGCTTCTTTGTTTTCTAACTCTTAACAGGTGGTTGTGGGTCGTTCTATGCGATCTTGATAGCCAGCGACGAGTTTCGAGGATCGCCCATGGTGAAGCAACACAGACTTGTCACGGATACCCTGAAGGCAGAGATTGCAGGTATACATGGGTTACAGGTGCGTCCTGTTAGAGCCTGCGTTCGAAGCTAACGCGTGCCGCCCCACAGATAAAGACAATTGCGCATTGACATACAAAGCAGTTCACAACCGGTTATGATTGCACTACACGTTGTTTGGAAGTTATCCTCGCGGTCAGCCTTGTGTTCAGCTGTCGACTTGGGTATGGTCGTCAATTTATTTGAAGATGTGCCCACCACGAGGTCTATAGAATGTGTATCAGCTTCACTATCCCTGACATAGATTCTTTCTCAACCTACTGATATTATTATCTCTCCAGACTCAACTATTGCCACAACTTTACCTTGTTGAATTCAAACACACGAAATAATTACATATTCTATTCTATTGCTCAGGTAGTTTCAATATGGCCTCCCCATCGGAATTGTCTACTTTCTCGAGATCTTGAACAACTGCACCAAAGTAATTGCCTCGCGGTTGTATATTGAACGATTCGGGTCATCGGAGACCTTCACTACAATTTGGCAAGAAATTACAAACCATTTCATGAATTTCTCACCTCTCTCCAAGTAAATTTCTTTTTCAGCATTCCGAAGAACCTCTTGTCAGCCTAGGGGAGATTTTATTAAAAACTCAACGAAAACGGGGACTCGACCCACCTTTCTCCGCTTCTTGTAACAGAAAAAGATATCCGTTGTCGAATCGGAGAGATCGCACAATGTCTGGACAAGAAGAGGAAACGCGGGCTCAAAATACACACAGTCGGCCGCCAGGATGACGTCTGGTCGTGGAATATCGGGAGGGACGGGTGATCCCCTGGATTTTTTTCAGATAAACTGGTTCAGAACGAGAAAGGGAAAGCGAGCCCAACCAATTGAACTCTGCAACCTTCACGGACAATTCTAAGTGATTTAAAGAAACGTTATGTTTCATAATCTCCAGCAAAGGGCTATTGCAATCAACGTTTGATGATAGTCAACAAAAAAGTGGCCACTGTCTAGCGGAAGAGGACAGACGGACGCTTGGTCGGTTATCCATACATCTGCGTTCCTAAACGCGCCAACCACCAGTCCAACGAGACCAGTACCACTGCCCAGTTCCAAAATACGTTTATTCGAGCAATATTCAGGTCCTTTTTGAACCAAATAGTTGGCAAGAATCTATTTCCCAAAGTTGAGAGGACACAAAAGCTACATAAGAAGGCAAAAAAATGTACCTGTCCCGCTGGCCAAGCAAGACCTCCGCAACCAGGTGTTGCATCCACATGAAGTGAAATAGATAAGGGACTAGGGACATTTTTCCAATCATGAGAGAACGAAAGTTTTAGGAGTCCATCTTCAAATGAGTGACGTTGTTGTGGGAGGACAGTTAGGAGCTCCAAGGTAGATGCAGAAGCGCGAGCCAGACCATCGGCAGAGATGATGTCCTGGAAATCATCATCTTGTTGTTTCATGAGATGCCGGAAGGGATTTTTGAGGTCGAGACGTTGTTCTAACTCAAAGTCGCCGCAGGGCGCCTCAAGGTCGAGCTGGAGCATCCGTCAAAATGAAACGTAAGATAAGACGTCGGCAATCTTTACAGTTACTTATCGGTCTCTTAACAGGCAACGAGCTCTATCTACCATCTTTAACAATTTTTTCAGAATGAGGAGGGTATATTCCAGCGTATACAGAAATGCGACGTTTTTCCCCAACAAATTGCGGCTCCGTTGAGGGTGTCCTTTCCCATGACACGAGGCCGTTCATTTCTGACAAAACGTGTGAGGGACACGGTACACGACCAAACCCGAGTTTGAAAATTTATCGGATTTGCATGTTTGCGGCTCAGGTTCGCAAAAAAAGGATGTCAGGGCAAACATACACAACGGTAACGTAAAAAGGGTCATAAACTAACACTTATCCGACTTTACTTCCGTCCATCTTTACTCCCCTTCCTTTCACTCTCCGTTTTTCACATTTTTTTCATTTCTTAATTCATCTTTCCCGCAATGTCTAACGTGGATATGCACCAAGTTAATTTTGAATGGTTGGTATTTCAACCTTTTCCAATTTTGCTGACTCACCACCGTACATTGACCAGGCCGTACACTAACCCCAAAACCGTCATCGTCACTGGAACCTTCGACCAAGTATGTCAGAATCAACAAAGCCATTGTTGTACACTAACATTTTTCAGTGGAAATCTACTTGCCATTTAACCAGAACACCGAGCGGCTTTGCTGGGTCGATCAGAATTCCATGGAACCAAATGATTTTGTACAAATTCATCGTTGACGGAAATTGGGTTCTCAGGTACGACCAACCCACGGAAACTGAAGGAAGAACTGGATATGTGAATCATGTCTATACCGCTCCTCCCAGGCCCGTCCTTTATTTGGAAAGTTCGGAGTCACCGGAACCTGTTATCGCAGATGCTGGGAAACATAAAGGACATACTAAAGTGGGGGTCAATGGTCACTCTGGTGTCATCAGCAACGGTATCACTGCTGAAGCACCAGAACGCAGGGTAATTCAAACATTCCAAATGATTTCCTTACAAATATCGAATTACCTTTTCTGTTCATTAGATCGCTGTTCCGTCCTCTGATAAATTCGATCGCCCTGGCGGCGGCGAAACAGTGCCAAACATGTCTGCTCCTCCTAACGACTCTGACGCTGCTGTCCTGCCTCCCCATCCCGTGGAAGAATCGCAAAAGAAATCGCCTTTCGCACCTATCTTGCCCATCATGATTATTCCAGTTAATACCCAGGAGAACAGCTCAGTCCCTTCCTCTTCACCGCCTGCGGGAGATCTCGTCGTCGCCCCGCCCGCGGCGGATGTAGTGTCCAAAGCTAGTGAGGAACCCGCCAAGGACGTCGTGGTCAAGGCAGACCAACCTTCGACTCACAGTCCTATCCCCGTTGTGCCAGAGATCAAGTCTGGCCCTGCTGTGCAGGAAAAGTCTGAGCCAAAGCCTGCTGAGGTTTCTGAGCCTGTTACCGACAAGGGCTCGAAAGTCGACGAACCGAAAGCCGTCACCGCCGTGGAAGATAAGCACGCCGAGACCTCTAATAAGGAAGAACCCGCTTCGGCATCAACGAATGGAGTGTCGATCACGCCGTCGCCAGAGAAAACGAACGATATACCAAAACGCACGCCGCCACCTCTCCCGCCCCCCAAGGCCCACGTCTTTCCGACATCAGGCTCTCCACCGTCTTCCCCTTCCTCTTCGAGATTCAATTCAACAAGACGCAGCGTAAAGAAGAGAACCTTAACTATTATCAGAAGGGTAAAGGAGGTCTTCAAGTCCGACAAGGAAAAAGCAAAGGATAAGACGATGTAATATCGTCTGTTGCGTCTTTATTCTTTTCATCATTTTCTTGACCGTATATGATCTTTCCTTTATCTTCCGGTCATCTTAGTCTTCCTCGCATAAACGACTTCACGAATGAATAACGATAGCGGATGGGGGGACTTTTATGATTTTTCTCGATTTGGATCTCTTTCACGTTTGACTTAATTCTCTGCACTTTTGAACGCGAGTGATCCTTTTAATTTTTTGTGCCACGAGGTCTTAGTTTAGTCCACCCTACTTCTACATACCGTACTATGTTTACATGGATTCGTGTCTTGCTGAGCAATCATTAGCCTTTCGTCAAATTTGACGCAATCTAACTATACATTGATCTCTGTCACGACGCCTAAAGTGGGATGTGAGGAATGATATTAATGCATGCAGAACAGGATGTTCAACACACCGGCAGCAATCGTCTCGCCATTTCTACGAATTAATATCCGGCCCATATCCTTGTTTGTAGCGAACGTTTCCAGAGGGATCCCACGAATTATCGAGGAAACACCGCCGACTTGAGCACTTCGCAATGCTATTTGTACTTCAGCAGTTGTGCCCTTTGTGAGCACTCTTCACTCTCCATAAGTCAATCCAATAACTTCCTGATATTAAAGCATACGAACCGAGGATTATGCTTGACGACATTTCCGCTTGTACGGTCAATAGTTGATATCAACTTCACAGTCGTGGCGGGAACGTCTTTTGAGTGGTGGAAAATCTCAACCTGCACAGAACTGGTGAGTGATGATCACTACTCGTCACAAGAAGAGATCACGCACCGATGTCCCTGAAGTAATGGGAACTTGAATATCGAAAACAATTATACGTGCAGTAAACGATGTAGCAAGCGGTACTAAATTCGATGGTGGACAAAGCACACTGCCAATTGACAAGTTGACCGGGTCGATGGATACCAGGTAAAGAGTGACATTAGAACCCGCAGCAGCCCATGGAACTGATACGTCTTCGAATTCGATGACTAGAAAAATAAATGGATGATGGGTTAACATCTAACAGATGAGGAAGGAGATCAGGGTTACATTTCACCACTGCAGTTTCATCGCCTGGAAGGACTCTCAATTTTTCGCCGACTTGAACCACGCCACCAGATAGTCTACCCGAAACGGTGGCTCCTGAACTTGTTCCCTTGTAAACATTGGATATAGGGAAACGCAAGGGACTCTGTATGTCCCGAACAGGGGGCATGAGTTTGTCTATAGCCATTAAAGTACCAGATATAGTATATCGAATTGAGTTGCTCACCAAGTAAGTCAACAAGGGTTGGCCCATTATACCACTGCTTCAATTCTGTGGCCTCTATACCATCTCTATTTACAAGGTTGACACCTTGCATCGCTCCCACTGGAACAAACTTGCTTTTCGAAGGCTGAAAACCAGATTGCACTAAGAATGGGCGCAAAATCGTACAAATTTCTTCGTAACGAGCCCTGCTCCATTCCACCTGATTTTTCAAAGATGTCATTAAGCCACCAGAATGAACGACAACACTGACCTGGTCGAGTTTGTTAACCGCCACAATCACTTGTGTGACACCCAGACTGCGAACCAGCAACAGATGCTCCCGCGTCTGTCCACCACGGTCAAAACCTGCCTCAAACTCCCCAGTTGCGGAATCGACGACGAGCAATGCACAATCAGCTTGTGAAGCTCCGGAAATCATATTTGGAATAAAGTCTCTGTGTCCGGGAGCGTCAAGGACGGTGATTATGCGATGGGGAGTCGTGAGGGTTTGCATCGCAATGTCCATAGTTATTCCCCTTTGAACTCGTAAGTTTAACAAGTAGATTAGGAAGAAAGGTGCTCTGTACCTCTCTCTTTCTTCCAGCGTCCCGTCGAGACCCCAAGCCCAACTGAAACTACTCTTACCCATCTTTTCACTTCCCCTCTCGTTTGCCCTGCGCGTCTTCTCGTCTAACCTGCCTAGTTCATGTAAAAGGCGACCCATAAGTGTCGATTTTCCAGCATCGACATGACCTGCGAGATATCGAAAATAAGACAAACCATAACGTGCATTTACGAGACATTACCAATGACTACGATGCTGATCCCTTTCTTCTCGCCCTGAGCTTCCAGCGCAAGTTTAGCTTGCTCCAGAACTTTCTCCCTCGCCAGACTGATCTTTGGAAGCTCTTCGACAATTTCCGGTCTGTCAGTCGTTTTGTCGTTCAGATTCAAACCTGCAATGTCCAGCTGTTGCTGGTCCACTGTATTTTTCCTTGCCGGAGTGGAAGACCCAGATGCAGCGGTCGACCTTTTAAAACCCTTAGGCAATGTTGACGCGAACCCTTGTGAACCGGAGGAAAACGATGCGTTTTTCTGTGCCTGCGTTTGTGCTTGCCTAAGGGCTTTCTCACTTTCTTTCGCGGCTGTGGAAAAAGCGATGATTATTATACCAAAAACACATGGGTTGTAAAAATAGAATGAAAGAAGACGAGTTCAACTCGCGTATTGGAAATCCCTGTACCCATTTATGCCCTAACTGGTGAAGCAGGTGTTGATGATTTCCGGCTAAGGTGCGTCCCTCTGCGAGCGTTGAGCACGATATCATCCGGACTCGGACCGTCAAAAGCAAATGGACGAGAGCTTGACGCATGGTCGACAGATTCCTTTGACGAGCTTTTATGTTTTCGCGATCTATGCGGGTGGCTATCAACTGAAGTCCCCTCTAATTTCTCCTTTCGGCGCTCATGGTCCTTTGATCTCCGCTTCGCATTCTTGTCTTTACCTTTATCTTTTATAGATGAAGGACCCAGGTCACTGATGAGTATAGATGCGAAGGCAGAAGGCGTGACGCGGGCGCTACTACTTGGAAAGAAAAGAGGTGGTATGGAGGGTGTGAAAATCTCTTCTTCGGAAGGAAACCCTGGACTATTTGGCTTCTGTCCTGCTCGCTGAATTTTCAACGCCAGCTTGGACTGTTTCTGGTCCGATGGATTAGGTGTAACCGTTTGTAGTGGTACAACGTTGAGTTTCGGTATAAAGTTAGGTTTCGAGGGGTCTGTCAGGCTGTAGAGAGACTGATAAGATGTGGTGATAGCCGTTGTGACTGATGAGCCGTTCGCAATTGGAGTAAGATACTCCGTAGTAGTTTTTGGCAATTTAGGTACCCTGCTGGCATCAACTTTCTGCTGGGCGAGCATCGCGAGCTTGGAAAGCGGACGAGAATCCTGCGACGTGGCACTTTGTGTGGGAGAAGGTAAATTGAGGGTAGACTGAGCGCTTGTCGCTGACGCAGCTGTTGATTCGGACCTCTGTTGAGCGAGTTTGGCTAATTTCGACATCGGACGTGATTTAGGTGATATAGGAGATGCTACACTTGACTTTGGGGGCTCCTTTACCGTTACAACAGATTTGACATCCGCTGGAGTTGGAGTTTTAGAACGATCACTTCCTTCCGACACTGGCGGTGCTGATGTATACAGCTCAAGTTTAGGTCTTGTTAACTTATCCCGATCCATATTTTCAAGTTGTAAGGCTGTCTCAATGGCCCTTCGAACAAGCGACGAGGTTGAAGAATGTGAAGGTGGTCCACGAAGTTCAGGAGGTTCAGATAGTGGAGGAAGAGGTGGGAGTTCCTTCGATGAGGCGATAGAACTCGGAGGTCGTTCAGATTGAGCTGAAGGTCGAAGGTTAGGAAACGTCTTAATGGAACCCGTCACGGCCGTGCCAGTAGACCTGGAGCTGATGCTCGTGACGCTGTTCGCCCTGGATGATGCTAGTTTGGACAACTTGGATTGCGTTTTGGCAGGCATAGTCGAAGTAGGAGTAGCAGAAAAAGCTTTGGAATTTTTGGGGAAACTCGACTTAGATTCCAAATCAGGGATGGTGGGGATATTGTCAAGAGAAGACGAGCGTTCGCTGGTCGTGCCTGGGTGGATGTGATCATCGGGTGAGATAGTGGATGTCGAAAAATTAGATGGAGGAGGAGGCTCGAATTTGGCAAGTCTTTCCATTGCAGAGAGAGAAGGAGTATGCCGGCTTGTGTTGGGATCATCAGGCTGATAAGTGTCTTGCCAGTTGACCGAATTTCTATCGTCTGTGTTAAGTCCAAGTCAGAAAGCCTCAAGGCAACTGAGAAAGTTGGCATACCTAGTTCATTACCATATGACGTTGTGGGACTGGAAATTAAAGAATGGCGGGCAGGCAGCAAATTACGCCGGCCAGAACGGAAAGGCGTGGATGGTTCCGTCCTTTCTGTGCGTTCTGAAATAGTACTAAGAAATTTCTTCAGTGGACGAGGACTGTCGACGGCGAAATAGGCCTCGTTATCAAATCCGGGTTGTTGTTGTGCCAAAAAAATGGATGGAAGGCGAGGGCCAGTATTCATTTCAACATAGTCCTGACTATTTTCATTTCCGTTGTAGTGGTCAACTTGATCATGAGAAGTATATTGATAGTGCTCGTTATCGTGCTCCGGTACCAAAATAGTATCTTGGTCTTCCCAATTTTCTAGATAAACACAGACAGATGAGCAAGCAGTCCCATTTTGCCGTATCATTGGCTAAAGAAGATATGCGAATGCACCTTCTCACTTGTCATGGCTTCCCACCAGACTCGACGGGCGCAGGGATTCCAGGGAAGGGTATAAAAAAGGATGAGAACCCTCACCTTTGCGATCTTTTGCTATCTGCCGCCTTTGCTGCTCCTCTAATGTTTCTTGAGATCATGTTCAGAAGTAGAGCAAACTTTTAACGAACCGACGGCCCATTGAATAGTCTTCTCCACATCGAGGTAGTATTCCCAGAGAACATCCTTGATGGAGTTATCAGATATAAGAGAAACATCTTCACCCCCGATGACCATCCGTATTTGCTCAAGACCTTGGTTCAATTGTGCTTTGAAAAAGTTGAGCTGTGGCTCATATCATAATAGCAATATCGTATGAACCTTCTTGCTCAGACGTTAACTCGTCTCCACCATCAGAGAGAGCATGATCATCCAGTTCATCTAATGATGCGTAAACACGTTGTTAAACGGATGTGGACTCAACGCACCTTGAATGTTGAGATTTCGGATATCCCTATGGCGGGACATGATCAAGTATAAATGTAATGGATATCTGGGACACTTGGTAAATGTTCAAGTTCTTGAATGAACAAATAAGCAGAAACAGGTCACGACGGCATTTACCAGTGCCGAACGCTTTCATATTTTTCGCCTCGAGTCGTCATGTTCTCTGTTATTCGTTCAGCCAATGCTCCCCGTATTTTTACTCGCGTGAGTTGTAAAAGAACACTATCTTGTGAAACTCATTAAAAAAAACTGACAGGCGTTCACAACAACGCCGATGCGCGGTCGCGACATGGCGAAACTCTCACTTATTGGAAGGCTAGCGAGAGATCCAGAAGCGCGACTGACAAAGAACGAAAAGGAATATATTGTGTAAGTACCTTTATTGTTGCTTGTGATAGTGTAATGACACCTTTTTTTGCCAGTTACACTGTGGTCACTCGTGGTCCTCCTTCGCCGCCTGATGCCAATGGAGGTATGAAATAACCCTTGTCAAAACATGGTCTTCTCACTTCGTTGATTTGAATAGAACGCCAATTTCCCCCGACCTTCCATCGAGTCCTCTCCTTCAGCGAAGCAGCCAATAAGTACCTTCGTAGCTTGCGAAAGGGAAGTCAGGTATACGCTGAAGCCGCGTTTGAACTTAGAGAGCCAGAACCCGATGCCGATCCCACATCACCCCAAGGTCAACGCCAAATATTTTTGCGGCACGGTATGGACGTTTATTGCTTTGGCAATACGTTTCTCAGTTCAATCACAGAGACTCTCCGCGTTCTGTCCCAGCCTAAAACGGACAATGCGAACAATGCATCTGAGGCCGACACTTTCGAGTATCCATGAATACATCTCTGTGTTCGATTCAGATTGAAAATGACAGTATATTGCCTTTGGATTCTACATCATACGCCTCGTTTTTATAGATCGTTGTTTATGGTGACTGCGGTCTTCTCTCCGAGTTCTCTGGGGGGGGATCGGGCCATCCCTTTTACTTGTTGTAAGCCACACTTAATGTAAAGTCATTCCAAGATATAATTACCTGACTTTCTTGTGGTGGAATTTCTGGTATATCAGGCGGTATATCAGGCGGTATATCATGCCCACTGAAAAAAATCTGACTGTTCCTGCGTAATTTGACCAAATAATCTCGAATTGTAGATGACACAAGCTTTCGAGACAATTTTTCTTAGCCTTACAACAATTAGCAAATTGTGAAATTCCTCACATGGTGGTCTTCTTGGGACGAACCCGAATACGCTGCAACTATAGCAATTGGGCAACATGGCGCATTCTGTAAGAATAATCAATCCTTCATGGGTGAGGCTGGGGTGACTTCATGTACGCACTTCCAACCATATGGGACAAGCTAAATCAAAGAAACGTAAGTTGAGAGCAATCAAACCAAGAGGGATATATAAACCTACCCCCTCCATTGACACGGGGCGATTCTGCTTGGATACCCATTTGCGTTGGGGTTTTGCCCATCGCACTCATGCCCTTCTCGACATAAAAGCTCGAATGCCCAGTCCGTCGCACGACATTGATCATGCCCTCCAGACATGCCCAACTATCCAAACTCACATCTCCAATTCCACTGGCATGCCCTAGATCTCCTACTGTGCACGCGAAGAGTGTGTGTCCACCAATAGTTTGGATGGATATGACGAGGCCTTTCCCTCGGATGTGCCGCGTTGTTGCCCGGAATCGTTTTCGGATGGATAGACCCTTCATGACCGATGTTCGACATTACAAAGTTGAACACAAGAAAATATGGACGCACCAACGTTAGCGCATCCGACGCTGAAAAAGAAGGAAATCTACACAACCCCTCTTCAGTCAAGGCTTGTGTTGCAAGCTCAGCATCAGATGGGGGCATATTCTGAAGGCCACTGAACATGTATGCGAGAGCCCTAAAGTTAAAGTACGAATGGAGATTACAAAAAGTTGATAGAGAGCAGCAAAAAACAAGGAAGGTTTAGGCCCGTTTTTCTTTGAATGTTTTGTCGACAACTTGAATGTGCTAAATGGTGCGTGTAGCAAGGCCATCCATCGAACATGCAGCCCACCAAAAGTAGTGCTGCAATGAGGCGTTTGTAAAGGTGACAATATGACTCTTGAACTAAAAAGGCTTTCGTGTTCGCTATGTCCCGAGAAGTTTCAAAAAGTTCAGACATTCAGAAATTGAAATATAAGAAATTTCAAAATGAATAGAATACCGTATGTAGTCGGTATATTAGTTGCTGTACCCCTAAGAAGGCGTGCGAAACGGATTTGTCGTTAGAGAATTTCGGATCATTTCCATCATCACCGGTTTACTGCTTTCAAAATCCCGTACTCTGTGTAAAATGTTTTCACTCTGAGTTATATCGTCCTGGTTGTACTTTTTTAAAATACAGCATGGAATTCTTCGGTGCAACTGGGCCCGATTCTTTGAAGCCTTCACTGTTCGAGCTCATTGCGCAAGAACAACTTCGTGACATTCTGCAACCGGCTTTGAAATATGTTCTAGTGGTACGTATGTTCCACCACTCATGGATATAAACTCTCTCATAGTTTTACAGGTTTTTGCTCAGAGATATCCGAGATACCTAATCAAAATCGTCAATCGTCATGAAGAATTTTACGCGTTGCTTATGCTGGTGGTTGAAAGATATTATCTACGGAAGTATAGTACGTCTTGCCAACGCCTAGCTTCCGAGCTTTAGTTCTTATGCAGAGGTTCCCAGATGCGTCATTTGCAGAGAACTTCTATGGCCTTAAACGTAGACGACGGCCTTATATCGAAGCGGACAGGGCAATGGCTGCTGTTGGAGGTGTCCCACAGCGGGAACTGTTAAGCAATAAGGATATTTGGCGTTCTTTGGCGTTCTTGGTGCGCTTGAGGCCTCACACGTTTGATCTTTGTTTGACGAAACCACAAAGGTTGGAATTCCGTATCTTAGAGCAAAGGCACAGGACTACTTCGAGGCATTAGGTGGCGGGGACAGTTCGGGCGTCGTAGAAGAAGGACTGGATGCAAGGCAGACTCAAGCTCTAAACGACCAGGTTCGTTTTTATACAACATACCCTCAGTACTCTCCAAACTAATATGATCCAATAGAGCTTGATGGGCAGATATAGACGGCTATTTAAAGCGGTATACCCTTATGCGAATACAATTTTCGAATTGTGGCTTTTAATGTGGAACATTGCTTATCTGTTTGACAAAACACCTGCATATCGTCCATGGCTGAATTGGCTTGGCCTTGACTTACGAAGGCTTGGAGTAGAAGATATCGTGAGTGTTGAACGTGCTGAATTCAGATCTCCATTTCACAGAATGAATGCAGCGATCCGCCAGTCTAGCTGCGCAACGGAAGGTGCCTCCCAAATCTCAAAACTTGTTGACACGTCTACGGCAGTTAATTCAAAGTTCCCCGCGTCTAGTGCTGGATTCGTTGCGACTGCTCCTTCCGACAGCGATATTCTTTGTAAAGTTCCTGGAGTGGTGGTACTCACCTGGATCACCTGCACGGTCATTATCACCATCCAAAAAAGGACCTGCAATCCCACCTCCAAGCATGTTGCGTCCACACCCTCGAGGTCTACCCTTCGACAGGAAGGCGTATGGGTACTGTCCTATATGCAAGAACAGCATACGCAATGCGACCGCTCTACCCTCTGGCTATGTGTTTTGCTACCGCTGCGCGTACGAGCAAGTAGAAAAACACGGAAGGTGTCCAATCACTCTCCTTCCAGCTCGGATTTGGCAACTTAGGAAAGTCCTAGTATAGCTGTCGGGGACACGCACGTTCGTCGGTGATACCATCGATTATCTTCGGTCACTTAGATATCGGTACTTGTGATTAATCGTGCACGCTGCTGTATAGGCATCCTATACAATAAAGCGTAGCGGGACTGTCATTGTCTGATCGCCCTGGCATACTATTATGTTGAGAATGGCGACGTGACTTCCTCTTGATGATTGGGAACTCTAAATATGTTCTAGTGCATTGATTGCGATGGCAGACAAACATCCTACCAGTGCACCTTCTCGGGTCGACCTTGGGGAAACTTCCCAAGGGGTTGTTCTAGTTGGGGGATGAATTTGCAATTCTGTTGAGTTCTTATTCTTTGTAAGATGCACTTGTTGTCTCAGGGAACTTGTGCACGGCAGAGCTTTTGAGTCGGGAACCAGAATTTGCTAAAACCTTATTCAATTTCTACCAGAATGAGGACCCTGTCACGATGGCCCTTGAACTTGAGGCCTGCTTGATCAAATTAGCAATCAATCACAGTATTACTATTTTAAGTTTGTGTGTAGAAGATTGAGCACGGAATTATCTTTCAGAGGCGAATTCCGACCTAACAGCTCCTCTTCATGGATTTCAAGGTGGCTAGACTTATATATTGACAAACCTTGAGGTGAAAGTCTGTCACTCCCTCTTAACCTTGCTCGTCTCTTCGTTTCCTGAAGAATGAAGGTAAAGTCACACTCTGTCTTCACCACTTCATTACGTTTGACGAACGCGACCGTAGTTCGGCAAGCAAATCCAAGCTCAACAAGTGCCAGGATGGTCTCAGTACTATCTTGACTACAAATTCTTGAAAAAGATTATCTCCTCACTGGCTGCCAATCGCCCCGCATCGGAAGCTGCAGCATTGGCACTAGGGGTTCGTCCTACCGATACTTTATTCCAGTCATCGCCACAGCCTACATCACAGACAACGCGCCGAAGTCCTGGACCATCTCCCACAGCAAGCCCTGGTCAACCGCCCATTTTCCAGGCATCCGGACATGTTCTCGATAGGGAGCCAGATTTTCGGGCCCACAACGCTGCCTTCTTTTTCAAGCTGGAGAGAGAATTGGAAAAGGTAAGACGATGCTCTCGGCTTCTGCCGGACACCTTTAATACTCAATTGAATTAGATAAATTCATTTTATCTCCAAAAAGAAGCAGAAGTAACTCTTAGGATGGAAGAGTTGTTATCAAAACGAAGGGCTGCTGCAATGAGAGGTCTTCCTGATATGACCGGAGATACCACACATAGTGATGTCGAGTGGAGCGCTGTAGAAGAAGGCTTCCGACTTTTGGAAAGAGATTTAGGAAAGCTTCAGGTAGTATTTTCGCAAAAACTACGATAAAACATTTTCTCATTGTTGTATACTCTTTTTAGCAATTTGTCGAAATAAACGCTATTGGATTCCGCAAGATTCTCAAAAAATTCGACAAAAGGTCGAAATCGACGACCAAAGAACTCTATCTCACTCGCCAGGTGGATGTCCAGCCTGTTTTCAATCGACTGGTATTAAAACATAATGTCTTTACAACATCGGTGTGCTGATTCAAATATTTCAAGCTTATTTCAGAATTAGCCGATACAGTGGCAACATGTCTTCTGAATATTACTGATCTTTCTTCTGGCCTTAAATTTGAAGGTCCCGCTGCCAATGGTATTTTCACGCAGCAAATCTTAACAGAATTGACTTCGCCTCCTGGACCATTCCGCGATCTGGAGAAGAACCTCCGTAAGGCGCTGACAACTTCTGATTCTTCTGCGCTCCTTGATTGTGTTCATTATTCTGATCTCATGGCACAACAAAGCGCAGGAGGAAAGACCAACGTTACTCGGATCTTATGGAAAGTGATCATTGAAGCGCCGCCCGATCTTGCCAACCTCATTTTGAGCTCCTTGTCATCCCCCTTCGACTTTCAGTTCGTAGACGACATCAATGGCCGTACTTGTCTCCATGAAGCCGCTATTGCAGGCTCTCAGAGTATGGTCGCGCTTTGCATTCAAAACGATGTTGCTGTTAATAAATCCGACGTCTATGGCCGTACAGCTCTTCATTATGCCGCAATGAAAGGACATTCATCTGTCTGTCAACATCTTCTGGATGCAGGGGCTACACCGACTATACTCGATCGTGACAATTATAGCCCACTTGTATACGCTACTTTAAAGGGGGATGTCGCTTCTGTCCGTGTTCTACTGGAAAACGGAAGAGTCCCCGTTCGACCTTCTACAGAAACAGGTGATCTTAGTCCGTTGTCCTTGGCTGCCCAAGCAGGTCATACAGACGTGGTGGTTTTACTTCTTGTCAAAGGCGCAGTTTCTTTACCAAATAGTAATGGCGAATATCCAATCCATTTAGCAGCTCAAGAAGGGCACCCTGTGGTCTGTAGATTATTGCTGCAGCTCGAAGGTTGGGATACTCCAGACAAGTATCACGAATGGACGCCTCTGTTTCATGCCGCTCGATACGGACGTGCAGAGTGTGTTCGTATTCTTATCGAAGGGGGATGCCGTGTATCGATGAGGGACGAATTAGGACACAATGCTGCACATTATGCTGCCTGGTATGGACATCGAGAATGCTTGGAACCATTGCTTCGCGCGACAGCCGACCATCCTTCGCCAGTTATTCAACCCATGCTGAATAGGTCCCCCATGTCTGACATCACCACGCCTACCAACGACTTTGAAATCGATGCTATCCCATCCCTGTCTTTACCCCCTCCTATCATGCCGCACCGAGTTTACGGCCATAATTACCTCATACACACTCACCTCGTCCAAATTACCATTGGGCACTCGACCAAGATGAACAGGGATGAGAGCGGCGTACGGATACATCACCGCCTAATAAGTCCTTTCTTCAAAGATGAATATCTTCTGGCTACAGCGCCTTTGAAGCTGGTCATGACAGCTGGACCACATGCCGATTCCCCTTATACCATTTCTTTGCCTCAAAGCAACGATGAGGGCACTTTTGCCTTCCAGATTTCCAATCTCGAAGATCTGTCTCTTGAATTCTCAGTATACCCTAACTTCGGCACCAAGACGATTGGACGTGCCGTAGCTTTACCCTCGATGTTCCGAAGCATTGAGAACCATCAACTGTTTACCTTGCCCATTCTCGACAAGAGATTGCATACCATCGGGGAGGTAAGACTAACGTTTTACACCATACACGAACTGCAAATTCTGACTACAAGTAGGTCAATTTCGAGATAAATATTGTCACTTCGTTTAAAGGCGTGACCCTTGAAGTGGGAGGTGACTTGGAGACCTACTGGAAGTCATCTGCCATGGCGTATGCACCTTTGGCACCACTCCACCCTCGTACAACGCGTCGTCCAAATCATATCGGTTCCGTGCAAACTTCTCCCTACCTGGCAAAACCCGGTGCCAGGCAAACATTGACGATTTCTTCATTGCACGGAGACTACATCTATGTCGTGCTTCAAGTGACACGGGACCTTCACCCAGTTGTGTGCTTCGATTGGTTTCTTCCGGATGTGGACTTTGATATTGGCGTTACTGATGTTACACTTGCCCAATTCGAATTATTGTCAAGGTTGCTGGGGAGGTCAGATATTGGAATAGTAGGCGTGAATGCAAATGCGTGGGCCTCGGCCCTGTCACGGACCATGGTTTCGCTGGACCGTTTGTTGAAGGTATGTATTTTGATTTATCATTTTGTCAGACGTAAGATTCACATGTAGCGCAGACCCTTCCACTCGAGATCAACATCCTATTTGATTTGGCCTATCCATCGGCGGAGACTAGGTCGTCATCCACATTGACTCGACAGGACCTAAATACCTTCGTCGATTCCGTCCTACAGACGATCTTTGATGTTTCCGATCAATTAGAAACGCAGTTCAAGCGAAGGAAGATCACGTTCATGTCGTTCTCCCCTGACATCTGTTCGGCATTAAATTGGAAACAACCAAACTGTAACGTGGTACATTTCTCTAAATTATGCCAGATATACTCAATCCCTCTTAGATCCTGTTTTCCTCGGAACGATTTGTGGTAGGGGTAGTGAACAACTCGTAAGGCCCACCGCAGCTGGTTCCGGTCGTGGCGAAAAGCGCACATTGAGCGTGGGGGCTGCCGTCGAGTTTGCCAAAGCAAATAATTTATTGGGTTTGTTCGTCAATTCGGACCTTTTAGTGAGTCCTTTCTTTTGGGTTTCTCGTCTTACAGAATTTGGGTAACATTTCCGAAAATAGGTTCAGGTACCGTCACTGACAGACGGAATTCGGAGGTCAGAACTCATTGTCGGCGTCTATGGGACACCGGAGACGTTAGCTTCTCTTAGAGGGGGTGGTCTAACGACGGAAAGCGACGGTGGCACAGTCGACGCCTTCATAAGCAACGGTATTATCAACTTCATCGACCGATCTACACGAGAATTGGTGTGAGATTTGATGCATATTGTACATTAAACTATTTTTTACATATGCTACCTGTATTAAAAATACAATTGTATGTTACTCACTCTATATCTTGGTTCTACAATAAATCCGTCTCTAAATTGATGCACGATAGAGTGAAGCGTATGTGCCGTTCTTTTTGACGAGTTCATCATGAGTTCCGAATTCAGTGATGGTCTGAGCAAGGAGGTCAGTAAAGAGAGGACCAAGCATGCTGAGTGAACTTTACCCCATTCTCCATCATGGCGACCTTGTCAGCTCGCCTCGCCGTTGAGAGGCGATGCGTAATAAATATAACCGTCTTCGTCCTCTCTCCTGATGGTCTTCGAGACATCTTCTCTACAGTATCAAATATTTGATTTTGTGCATGTGCGTCCAGTGCGGAAGTCTAGCTCAACATAATATTGATGAGAAGGGAAAGGGGAAGAATCCAAAAGAACCAAACATACAGGTTCGTCAAACAAGAACATGTCAATGCCAGGTTCATTCGCCCGCATGAATGCTCGAGCGAGAGCTATCCGTTGCCACTGAACGTTAAGAAATGAGCAATGCTCCTCCGAAATCATAGTTGAGCATTTTTCTTTACCTCACCACCAGACAAACCATGTCTCTGCGTCGTGTCTTCGTAACCCATCATACCAGGATACGAAAGCGACTCATAACCAGGCGTCTCCAGAACCGTCTTGAGACCTTTCGGTAGGGATTGCACGAGCGTATCCGCCTCCGCCAGATGGACCGCCGTCTCGATTGCCGGCCTGTAGCCGATCTTGTCTACTTTACCAAGCCCGACGTTTTCCTTGACCGTCGTGCTGAATTTGGAGAAACCTTGGAAGACTGCGCTGAGATGGCTGTGGTACTCGGCTGGGTTATACAGTCTGACGTCGATGCCGTTGACGAGGAGACACCCTCTGTCATAATCAACGATTCGGAGGAGTATTTTGGCAAGGGTGGATTTCCCTGGGGAGTAGATTTATATATTATAAAGGAAGCGGCTGCAAGGTGCGGAACTTACCCGATCCGTTATAGCCGACGATGGCAAGCGTCTCTCCGGCTTCGAGAGTAAAGTTGATGTTCTTCAATGCGGGTTCAGTGCACCCCGGATATGTATAAGACAAATTCCTGGTTTTTGCAGAGAAATGTGGTCAAACAAGGGAATGACAAAAGTCGAAAATACATACTTGGCACTAATGCTGACTCCTCCGGGCTGCGAGATGTACGGCACGACTTCATCGTGTTTCGGGTTGAGTCGCGCTCTCAATTTCATGCTCGCCGCGAACGCCGACATTAAGAAAATACCCTGAAACACCATCTTCGCCGTACTAACAAGATTCCTGCATGCATGCAACAGGCTCTGAATAGAGGTTCGATACGCCGTCAAAGAACCCAATGATGCAGAAGACGTTTGATAAAGTAGTAACAAAGGGATCTACAGAACAAAGTATTTCAGAGTCTACAAATTCAAGAAAAAGAAAAACTTACGTTTTGAACGGCAAAGACAAGTTCGGACAAGTTGAATTGATCGAGGATGGACGTATTTCGGGCATAATAGGGTTGTTCTGAGGCTAAGACGATCTTTCTGGCACTAGTCCAGGACTTCAAGATCCAGTCACCCAATCCGAACAAGGCCACCTCGGGTCGATGCGCGTCACTGTACGCTAAACTCCGCAGACGCTCTTGGCGATCCGCAGCCCGGGCTTCCTTCGCACTCGCGATAGATTCCGTCTCCTCCCGGGGACAAGAAAGCCAGGAGAGGAACATGGGAAGCATAGTTGAGAATATGGACAGAACCAGAATTCCAAAATGCGAAATGCCACGAGTAAGAGATATAATGAGAATGACATGGGAAAATATTTCTGTGAGAAGAGCGATGATGTGTATGAATTCTAGAGGGGAGAGTATGCCAAATCCGCTTCCTGTGAAGGAACGAGCAAAGAGTTCGGATTCTTGTAGTAAGGCGCGGATTGTGGGGTCAGCCAATGTGGGAACATCGAGTCGGACTCGTTGTTCCATTTGCTTGTATTCAATATAAAACCTCGCAGATCCAAGAACAATATTTTCATTTGTAGCACTGTAAGTGGAATGATTTAGCTTTGAGTTTGACAAGAAAAAGTGGGCACTGACGCAAATGAATCAAGGCAGCCCTCTATTACCCTTCGAATGACTTCTGTGGAAAACAGATACACCAAACGGGACCATGTGAAACTGTTTGACGCAATCAGGGCCTGAAGCTATTTCAATAGATCGGGCAATGCGTTAGAGACACCCTAAAAAATTTCGTTCATGTATCATACCTCGTCAACTATGAGGGCCTGAGAAATTTGATATCAATTAATAAGGCATATTGGGACAGCAAACTAGACGAACCTGGGAGTATCCGCGGAAAGCTGGAAAGAGGCTCCGTAAGACGTTCAAGAACATCATGAGTGACGTTCTAAAGGGATTTAGCTCGAAGAGCACCTTAAACTAGAGTGGGGAATAAAAATATGGGATTTTGTACAAGGAAAGAAAACGTACAAAATCGAGAGTGCATGACTGAGTAATAAAGAGCGCCAGACGAGCATTATTGAGCGTTAAACGCCTCGGAGCTCCTGGAACGAGATAGTGACCTGGCTGACCAGGTAGCTCCCTGGATTTAAGCCAAGCTTCATATACGGACTGCGGTTCCTTTGTGGCCGACGTTCTGGGAGACAACTGAAAGTCGTTAGGAAATACAGCTTTACGAGAAGTACGGTTTCGCATGTTGGAGCGATAGCCTGAGGGAGGCTTCATAGTGGCAGACAGGGGGGTTTATATGACCTGGGACGCTAGCCGTCGTCTCGCTCCAAAACTACCAAAGTTGAAGACAAGAGAAGGTAGATGACGTCCGGAAGAAATTCCAAGCCGTATGTATGCGGTGCTTGAGACCTTGGGTCCCCTGGCTGTGTCGGATCGGGCCCATTTGGTATCACTGACCCAGAAGTCGGAATCGATGTTCAAAAAATGTCGGCGCGATATATGAACGCGACAAATTCATTCAGATATCCTTTTCGGGTAATCATTTCCCGACGTCAAGTCACAGTGTCACAGCCACTCCTGCACTGCTACGTCCCCGCACGTGTTACGAATAAATTGACACGCTCATTTCTAAATTTGATTTAAATTTTTGTGCTGCACTCCCATCGACTATGTCTACTCCAGATGGCCTTCATTTCGTTCAACTTTCTGATACCCTTCAAAAATTGAAATCACAGCAAGACAATCCCGATCAAGTTCCCACCTATCCCTCTACCCAGAAACAGTCAAAGACACCCAACTCAAGGGATGGCTATGGTTTTCGCAAGTCTGGGATTTCAACACCCCAAATATCAAACCAATTATCTCAATCTGACGGTCTTCCATTGTCACAGCTCATCAGCAATCCCCTTCCAGATCCTAACGGCTTGGGGTGGCCAGGTTCGCATGCTCCCGTTAATTTTTGTCTAGAATCCATGGGTCGTTTTTCATCTCACAATTAATTCAAAGCAAAAGCAACTGTATCCCGTTTAAATGCGACCCCAGAGGAAAGAGTCGCCCGAGAACAAAAAATGATTTCGGCCGTGCGGACTATCCTCCAATGCATCGGCGAAGATCCCGACAGGGAAGGTCTCCAGCGTACGCCTGAAAGGTATGCTCAAGCCATAATGTGGATGACTCGCGGTTATGAAGAGCGTCTAACAGGTCAGTATTCCACCTTGCCCCTTAGTTTCCGAATAAATGGCGTTGCACATAATAGACGTAATCAACGATGCCATTTTCGCGGAGAACCATGACGAAATGGTGATCGTACGGGACATCGACATTTCGAGTTTATGTGAACACCACCTTGTACCTTTCACTGGGAAGGTAAAATAATCTTTCATATACTTCGGAACAACAACCAATTGTCCATATTAGGTCGCAATTGCGTATATCCCGAATCAGCTTGTCCTAGGTCTATCAAAATTAGCTCGGATCGCCGAAACTTTCAGTCGCCGCTTGCAAGTGCAGGAACGCCTCACAAAGCAAATCGCTATCGCAGTTCAGGAAGCAATCAAACCTCGTGGTGTTGCAGTGGTCATGGAAGCCACACATCTTTGTATGACCATGCGTGGTGTACAAAAGCCTGGGTCGATAACAGTAACTTCGTGTATGCTCGGTTGCTTCCGGACTCAACAAAAAACTCGCGAAGAGTTCCTCACGCTCATTAAACGTTGACTTGTTCATTAAAAATCATTGCGGTTCAACACCGCCTTGTGTCATTTATTTACTGTCATGCTTTTTCTCGTACAAGAGATTAAAAATGTAATAATGCATCCAGGATGAAAGCGTACTATGCTACATTTGTCGCCAGTCCTATTTCCGCTGACTCCTGTCATTGCTGGAATGATCAATTGGCAAAAGTTTCCTCGCAAGAGCGTGTTGACCCGGCTGGTGGCGAGCCCGACCACTATTGCTGTTATTGTTATTCGGACGTGATCGCTTTTGTGGCCCTGCACCTGTGTCCTGGCTTCCGGGTCCAGTGATGTCAACATCCTTATCGCGTTCTAGATAGGTGATAAGCTATTTAGAAAAAACTAGCCGAAATGAATGACAAACCAGAAGCAGTGCGTTTCCTGTGCAAATCGTCCTCATGTCGAGAGCCTTCAGCTCTACTTGTCGATGGAATTTCTCTCTCCCCAATCCGGGATCTCAGACTGGCAGAACTCCGAGACGGAGTTTCTTGTAGTGCAACCGGACCATTTCCGCTCGGAGCTGTTGGTAATTTCCCGAGTTGCGACTCCCGTCGTTCCCGGGCAGGTGCAGATGTCGACTCAGCCTTTTGTCGATTAGAATCAGCCCTTGGAGCACTAGGCAAGCCTTTGTTAGCGGAAGGACCTTCGGGTGGCCTTTTCTCAGCAGGCTGAGCAAAATAAAATAGGGTTGTCAGAAAGGGGAAAAGAAACAGATATTGAAACCGTGGTGTACCTTGTCAGAAGGAGAGGCTCTGGACTCAGTTTCGTTGACCTCGCGTTCCTTTCGCCGTCTATCGGATTCTCGCCCTCGCTCATCCCTTTCTTTCTCCGGGGGTCTCCGCCCACGATCATCTCGGTGGCCGTCCTTGCGCGAACTTCGTTTTGAAGCTCGATCGGGTTGAACAGACTGAATCTTCCGCATCTGAGTCTATTTCATTTCAACAACTGCACACATACCTCATCTTCTGCTGGGCGCCTTCGTTTCCCAAGGTTTTCCTCACCATTTGTCTGAGGATTATCTCGACGTCTTGAAGAGTCTTGCCTAGATGCATCTGGCCGAGGTGGAAGACCACGATCTTCAGTCGCGACCGCTGGAGACGCCCCTTGGCTGCGACTGGTAGTTCCCTCGCGCTCTTTCCTGGAGTCCCTGTCACGGTCCTTGTCATCACGACGATGACGATCCCTGTCTTTCTCCCTCTCACGTTCCCTTTCTCTCTCTCTGTCCCTTTCCCTGTGGTCGCGATCCCGTTCTTTGTCCCGCTCTCGCTCATTATGCCGGTCACGACCACGTTCCTTGTCACGGTCATTATCCTTATCCTTATCCTTCTCGCCATCCCGTCCACGGTCCCTTCGTTCGGTTCGGGTGTGAGTAAGACTATCCCGACGAGAGATATTACTACTTTCTTTATTCTCTTGGCGACCTTCCCGCTCAGACCGATCAACATCCGCCACGTCTTTGCTACCACTTGTGTGGCTGTCATTGCTGTGATTCCGAGTTCCTGGACGGCTTAAAGGAGAAGAAGAACGGGGGCGAGATGACTGTTCAACAGCACCATTTTGATTGCGAACTTCAACTCTATCAGATCGTCCCATGGTCTGCCTGGCAGTCTCTCGCAATTCCTGGGCGGATACAGTCTGACTTGGAGCAATAGGCGGTGGCATCGCGGGTATGTTTTCCGAACGAGTGGTGGGCTGATCCAGAGAGCGTGGATATTGTGTTCCCTCCCTCTGTTCTCTAGGTGGTTGTCCGTTTTGCTGAAGAACCTCCCTCGGAATACGTGGAGCATCATTGGAGCTGGCCGAAAGTTGGGTCTCACGGGACTCAGATGAAGGAATAGCTGTTCGATCACTCGCTGGCGTAGTTGACGAGGTTCCATCGAGAAGTGGTTTGGATAGTTCTTGAGATCTGGGTTCTGGTCTCACTCGTTTGACAACTTCTGGACGAGGAATACTAGAAAGGAATCGGTAAATACACAAGTTAGGAATTGCTGTCGTGTACCTTTCCATTGCAAGTTTAGTTGGATTGATATAGGTGCTCGCACTTTCCGTAGGGGCATTGTTGTTGGCAATAGCTCGAGGGGCTGATGGTACGGAAGGAAGTTGAGCAGTTCGCCTTGTGTCATTCGCTGATATTTGGGCGCTGGGACCAGTTGGAATCGGGGGTGCGGAGTTCCGAGGCTTGTCGGGTGGTGAGTTGACGCCCTGGGGAGAAATTCTCGCAGACGTCGAAGTTCTCAACTACGAATCGTGTGTTAGGATGGGAACACAAAACAAAGAAAAATGACCAACATGACTGCGTTTCGGCGCCCAATCTGCTTCTTTCCTCTTCAAGCTAGCAGAGTACCTGCGCCAACCTCATCAGTGCCAATTGAAATTTACATATATTCCAACTTACGATCGTGCAAGGATTTTCAAATCACCCCGATCTTCCGTTTCAATTAGTCGATCCATAGCAGCATTGATCCCAACACCAGCTTCATTAACGGAGATGAGAGGGAAGAACTCGAGAATCTCTTTCAAGACAATGATAGTGTTGTAAACGTGCATAAACTCGTTGGTTTGAATGCACTCGATGAAACCCTGGGTATTCTTTAGACAACAATCGGAAAAGTTAACCGTGATGCGTACATTGGCTAATTTGCGATACCACTTTCGCACGATTTTCTGGTAGTCGGGCCATGTCAGGAGGCTGGAAAATTCTACCGGCTTGGTCGAGTCTTTTAAAAAGCTCTTCTGCATTCCCGGTAGGCAAACCGTTTTTCCTCCTGCCACCTTCGTCCGATTATCTTGAATGTATGAACCTTCATCCAAGTACCAATTCAAGATATTTCGGAGAATACCGGAGAGGAAACGACCTAGTATGACTTTCAATACTCTGCGACAGTTGGAATTGCAATATAACCAACCATAATTTCGGGCTTCGTATTCACTGCAAGAGAAAAGTACCACTTTAACATGATCTCCCAGCAACTAAATGAAATATGAGACTCGGTAAGAATAACTAAACATCGATGATTGAAATGAGGAGCACACCTTGTCATAACAACCAAGTGTATGAAAACCTGGTGTGCCTTGGGAGTGCATCACTTGAATGAACTGAGCACAGAAATCAGCGTCCATAGGAGAAAAAAGGGAGCGCGGTTGAATGCAATGCTCGATGAGTGAACTATTGAGATGTAGTGAACTCGAAGCTAAACAAAGGTTGATTGATCATGAGAGGGCGACTCAAGGTGGTCAAAGAAACTCACAGTGTGCAAACCAATGCTGTCGTTCCTTGGTCAGACGCTTGATCGTGAATTGTCTGGAAATCGTTTGCTCTTTGAATTCTTGAGCAAGGAGATTGACGAAGAAGGTGTAGCGATCACGCTTCGTGCGATGAGCAGTGGCAGTTAGGCGCTTTGCTCGATCAGCCGAACGATCCGCAGCATTATATTTTGTGTCCTCTTGTCGTGAAAGGGCTCGGAGTTTTGCACCTTCTTCGTCGTACTTCGAACCAGGTGGAGCAATATCATACATAGATAACTGCCAAAATGTTACATAAAAGCCGGGCCTACAAGAAAAATCAGATTGCAGCCATGCCAACTATCATGCTACTCACCCAATGGCTTCATATGCATTGCCAGGTGCAATTTTCTTGATGTCTTCAAACAGAGCCTCCAGGTCTGGAATCCATGGACTCTGAAAATATTCTCAGATTGTTTTTCGTTTCAAAGTTAGAACAGTACAAACGTCTTCCTTTTCATTAGCCAATCCTGCCGGATCTACATCCATGGGCGCCGTAGATTCTGTGGAGGGCTTCGTTTCAGTGATGCCGGGTGATGTAGACTTTCCAGGTGCAGGAGATGCAACACGAGAATTCGTCGCATTTGGCTCCCTTTTAGCAGTGAGGGCAGCCTTGAGACGCTTTTCTGCTTCTTGTTGTTCTTGTTCTTGCTGTGCCAGGGCGGAAGACTGGAGCAAAAGTCCTTAGACGGATATCGGATTTCGAGAGAAGTGGACAAACCAGTAGAGATGCATGGAGCACAGGCCGAATGATGTACATGCATACTGGGGCGCAAATTCCGTAGTTCTGGCTTAACTCGGGGAGGGCAGGTAAAATTTTCTTTGCATATTCTTCCGGCAAGATAACTGATGGAGACGTCAAGAGTTCCAGGTATTGTAAAAGAACACCGTGGGTCTGAAGAAACATGGAGACTTGAGTTTTTGGGAATGTAGGAAGCTAGGACTTTAAACCCACAGCGTCGTAAAGTCCGGCAAGCGACTTAAGATGAGTGTTTGGAGCTTTGTAAACACAGGCTTGACGTTGTTGGGTGACCTGTATGAGGAGGGGCAATGCCAATGACGATTCAAGAAGGCCCTTGGCTAGTCGTTGTGGGCCCTTGAGTACAGCGTCAGTTGGATCAAGTCGAGCTCCCCTTGTCTCAGATGCTATTGCTTCAATTCGAAGGGTGGGCCCTCCTGCCATCGCCATCATTTGCGACTCCGACAAGGTTGGTAGTGGTTCAATTCCAGCCATCTTCCAGATCAACTCCCTCAAAACCACTATGTCCATCGCCTGACCATTATAGAGTTGATGTACAATGTACTTTAGAACAGGCGTAAGGTCAGCGCTATACCTTCGGAAGAGCATGCCAGTGAAAGATGCGAGACCTTAGAAACATATAAGTTAATGAACTCAAGGATACAACATAAAACCCACTTTGAAGCCAGTCAGAAGTATTAACACCATCATCCTTAACCCGCGGCTTATTCGGATTTGCGAATGCCCCAAGAATGATGAAGACCAACACATCAAAACCCATGTTTGTAACATACCGCAGCGCTTGGATGACAACGGTAGCAAGGTTCTCGTAGGCCATGATCTGGTTGACGGCATTTTGGAAAAGGATACATGGATTTGAGTGCGCCAACTTGGCTACGGATCCGGATAGCGAGTCGACGGTATTTAGAGATAATCGACGAAGAATTCCCTTCGACTCACGGTCGGCCTGAACGGCTCGAATGCGCAACTCGGGATGAGATCGATATGTATGTTCCTTCCATTCTCCATAGAGCCTCCATCGCATCGTGGTCTCGTACTGTCGGATGATATTCCATACTTCAACGGTGCAAACTGCGTTTCCACGAATCAAAGGTAGAGCGGGTAGCAAATACCTCCGAAGAATCGTAAACCAGAATTGACGGATTGGATGCCCGGGATCTGGTTCGTTTGAAGGTTTTTTGGATTCAAGGTCTACAGGAACAGTATACTGTAGGTGAAGACGACCAAGTCGGAGAAATTTCGTCAAAAACAGCGGGTCTCGAGAGACGTGGAGGCCAATAAATCTCATCAAAGGTTCAATGACATTCTCAAGGTCGTCGAGGCATGTGCTGATAGGTACTCGGTCGATCCAATCCGGATAGAAAAACACAAAGTCGGTCGTGTGCGTGCTCGGAGGCGTAGGAGCCCACAGGGTCAAGACGGGCTTGCGCGGCGGAGGAAAACTGACCCCGGACGGACCGTAGCGCGCCTTTGGATGTGTGAAACTGGTATTCCGCTCCTTGGTAACCAGTTGAGATTCGTATAAAGGTGATATAGACACTTTAAGAATGCGAATTATAAGATCGGCAATTTCCGGACGGGAGTCAACGAGCCAAGGAAACGTGGAGAGGGTGTTGATGGCTGGTTTAAGAGCACCCATCGCAAGTAAAGCAGCTAGAAGGCCAGCCTTCTGGTTCGTATCTTTGGTTTCGACCTTCTTTGTCTCTGGAGGAGGAACAGTCTTAGTCTTCGGGTGCAAAGATGATGGACCAGATTCTAACGGTGCCGCCATAGCAAGCATGCTGTTTTTTGCCCCTGCAAGACGAGTTTGAACTTCGGATTCATATTCCTTACGATAGTTCTCCATTTCCTCATCTTTTGGATAAAGCTGGAAATAAAGGTGAAACAATACCCTAGTGGATCTGTGACCTTTAGCTTACATGAGGATAAAGGTCTTCCAAAGTAATAAACCCTTCACGGATTAAGATAGCAGCCGTAAGGTACAGATTCTTTGGAACTGATTCAGTTACGTCAGCCGACTGTTAAAGATTGATCAGTTCGAACCAAATTCAGGTATTCTGGACAACGCACCCGATAGTAAGTGAATTTGAAGCCCAAAACCTGGGCCAAAACTCGAACTTCACCAGGCTTTGTAACACTGGGTGTCCTCTTAGAGTACGAGCTGGCCTCAACTGAAGTGAGCACTTCGTCGAGACTCTTTCCTTTAAAATTGGTAGAGGGATTATCTACCATCGCATCCATGACTTCATTATCCCGAAGCGGACGTCGATATGACCCTGCCCAAGGAGAAAACGACAGAAGAGCAAGGAAAAAGGAATAATGTGTTGTGAGATGTTGTGATAGCACATCTAAAATGATATCCAAAGCCCTGTTTGGATCCAAGTCGAAATATCCAATGAGACTGATGACCTTTTCCCAGACAGGACGAGCTCGCTCTTCGATGACGGAGTAAGATTCGACGGGTCGGCCATCCTGCGGTGAATGAGAGGGACCAAGGCTACTTGAAAGCTCAACTATAAGCTTGCTATATCCCTCAGATTGCTCGCGAAGGAGGTTGAATTTATTTTGCTTGTAGCTAAGGTGGTTTATGAGAAGAGACGGTGGTGAATCAAAGGCCAATTACGTACAATAAACCCGTCCTCGCTCGAACCTCCTTCTTGTCTTGCGACACTTTATCCTGAATTACACCAATGGTCGCCAAAATCGCATTTTCGAGTCTTTCTCTACAGTGGGCCACGCTGATAATACGACTCTCCTGCAAAAAGGTGTTTACTTGTGTTGATAAATACAGACATAGTGTCCAAAAACATACCAGGAGTTTTTTAACAATGACGGGAATTCGTTGTTTATCAGCCTCGGCATTCTGCTGAGTTTTCTTCACTTTCGAAGTCAGAAAAGATAGATCCTTCGGCGAAAGATGTGTTTGTAAGGGGGACGCTGTAACAGCAAGCCGTGCCTCGCCTAGCAATTCATCCAACTCCGTGTCAACTGACCAAACCATGTCCACCAAATGATCTCCAAAAACCGCTGCGTTTGAAAGAACCTGTGAAGGGTTCGAGGTCGAGGGTAGGCTTGACAGAACGGAGTTCACAAACTCCACGAAGGCGATGGGCGTCAATGAATTTGGATTCCATGTCGACAAAGTAGCGCATAGAAGCGTGTGATAGACGGTCATAAGAATATCCAAACATCTTGGGTCCGTCGGATTACAATGTGGTTCTATGAGAAGTTTGCGGCTACAACTGTGGTTTAGCAAACTGAAAGTGAAGTATAAAATACATGTGCGAAAACTAACCATTCAATGTCACCTCCTTTAGTCCAAGTTCTCAGATATTCGCGAACTTTGTTCACTACATCCATAATGTTTGTAGTTTCCGCAGGCTGCGACAGACAATTATGCCTCAACCACGCAGTGAAGTGAAAGCAGGGTCACCCGTGACTCGTTGGAAACTGGTCACAATTGTCACGCCAAACAATAAGGCGCAACTTTCACCGTACTTTTTCTTAATTGTGAACTGAGAACTAGGTTACAGCAAAAGCTGTGTGAAGTTTTGTGCCAGCAACATATATTGTATTTGAAGTGCAATAATTGAAATTTGAAACGATACATTGACAAAAAAATTTATGCAGCATACTAACGTCAGGAAGATCCCTAGATTTATGCAATAATGACGCGTATTTTGGCTGGTACCAACCAACCTGGGAAGGATGCATGATAATTTAGAAAGTGTACTGTACCCTTCAAGTTAATGGTATGTATGCATAGGTCTGAATCTTGAATTCGTCCTACGTTCAACCCGTCGTTCTTTGATCTAGTTGCGCCCAAAGGAAGCAAACTTAGCAAAGTTGTAATCGCTCTCAGTCTACTCCGTGAGATACTTCCACTTGAGTAAATGTTACCAGTTAAAGATATAGGATCTGGAAGTCGAGGCGAGCATCGCGCAGGCCTCGTAAACTGGTTAGCAACTGAACACAGTTCCTTGGACAATGTCCTAGTCATTTTCCATCGTTTCTAGTGTGTTTGAATAGCCACTGATGAAATATTCAGGCTTTAAGTCTCCACCATACTTCGTCTTGGCTAGCGGTGGTATAATTGACTCTGGAAAAGGGGCCAAATTCAATGGAGCGCCTTGATGACACTTCGAAGGAACGTGGTTCGAAAGACTAGCGACATAAAATGCCAAAGGTATTTGCAAATCGATCGTGAGTCCCACATTGATTGTGCAACATGCCGAAGTACTTCAAATAAAATCAGCAAGCATTGCGCCGCGCAAACAGAATTCTGCAACATTATACCCGAATCTCCCTTGCACATAGTGCCTCCTATCACAGACGTAAGAATAAATCATGGATCCGTCCATCTGCAACCAAGTGGATAAGACACCTGTCAAGCAATTTGTTGATAGATCCTCCTAAAATTCAACAACTTTGTAGTCTATATTACTGTCGTAGCGCCGGTTATACTCGCTGCGGGATGGGTTATTTTTTGTAAGGTTGATAATTCCGGAGTGATGCATGATGTTGCCGAACTATGGGCGCTCTTGGGCCAACTCACCAATTCCCACTACGACAGCAATGTGTAGGGTTGAAGAAAGCCGCCGAAACGGAACTTTAATCCCAGGATTTAATGGCTGTGCTCTTCACCCATTTCATTTCCAAATACGGATGCGTAACAAATTCCACATTCCTAAATTTAGTCTGAACAATTGATCCTATATCATATGAATAGACTTGTATTCTCACGCTGTACCTGGTACGTAACGGCCGCAATATTTAAACAACTTTAAAACCTCTCCTTCCCCCTTCAGCTGGATTATCCGCTTGCGCAGGCCGCTAAGCGAAAGAAACCGCCCCTGGTTGGGACTCTGTTCGATTTTAGTTCCGCAATCACAATAAACATTCCATATGGCCAGCAGCGACGACAATCATGATCATGCTCCACTGCCGCTGGCAAACGATTTGCATCAACTCGACAGTGACAATGTCACTTTGGTAGAAGGAAAAACGAAATTCCGGGACAGATTTATGCGAAAAGGGAAGAAAAAAATTGGTGTTAAAGCGAGTTTGCGGGCCATTGCAGTATCTTCGTGTGCGTCGTCGATTTTTGACATTGAGATATGAATTTACAACTCTCTGAATAACTTAGGGCTTAATATCTTTTTGGTGTTCGTTCCATTTGCGTGGATATCTCACTTCAGTAAATACTCCAACCACCCTTGGAGCGAAAGAACCACTTTTACATGTATGTTTGGCAAAATTCCACATACTCTAATTTGGTTGTTTATTTTGCTCGTCCCCAGTGTCTTTCTTAAGTCTCATCCCTCTTGCAAGACTTCTCGAATACGGAGGGGAAGAATTGACATTTTACCTTGGAAAGCATCTCGGAGACTTGGCTAAGATCACTCTGATCAAGTGCGTACGAAATATAACGCCACTCCGTGCAAGAAACCTAATGACATTTAAACCATAGTGCCGTTGAAGCCATTCTTGCTATCATGCTCCTTGTGAAATGCGAGTAAGTAGAAATCAAAGTTCATGAACATGTACTCATTTTGTTTCCAGGATAAGGATTCTCAAGTCCACAATCATTGGTAAGTAATTAGCGGAAAGCTTCTATTTGCAGAATTGACGTTGATTAGGTGTCGTCATTCTCCGTCTGCTCCTGGTTCCTGGTACAGCGTTTATCATCGGAGGGGTACGAATTGTCCATCAAGACCTTAATCCCCACATAACTCAACTGAATCAGTCAATGTTAATTCTTGGGTGCGCCATCCATGGATAGCAGACTGTTTTCTTGTTGCTGAGCTCTTCTCTAGAGTCCTGACCATTTTGGTTCCGGCCGCCTTCTTCGCGGGCCTCAATAGCTCATTTACTCCTCCGGGAATGGGAAAGATAAGTGTCGTTTCCGACAGAGTCCGCCATGAGATGCTTGTGTTCAGCAGAGGTTTAGCTATCCTCCTCATAATAGTGTAAGTCCCCCTGATATTTACCACCCATCTTTTTCCATATATTTATCGTCTCAGTTATATCTGCTCTCGAATCTACTTGCACAACCCGCCAGGGGAAGAGGACCCGCTCAGCCTGATTGAAGCATCCAAACCTTCGTCGGAATCCAAGGATAAGGAGTCTCACCATCACCACCACGAAGACCCTGAAGTCAACCAATGGGTCTGCATTGTGTTCTTGCTTATCTGTATCGGTGTTCTGGGTTTCACCGCCGAATGGCTCATCGTCAGTGCGGATTTTGTTCGCAAGGAATCTCACATCGAGGAAGAGTAAGTGTTTTTTTATATCGCCCCTACGGGTTCCCGAAATAAACCCTGCCTACTAGATGGTTTGGCATGATCCTTTTGCCGCTCATCTCATTCACAGGCGACGCAGTGGTTGCAATTGTCTATTATTTTCGCCACATGTTACGCCATATCCTCCACGAGCCTGAGCCTCCGACCACGCTCGCACAAGGGGAGGCGATTGACCTCAGCATTCAATTTGTTCTGTTCTGGATGCCATTCTTGGTTCTTCTTGCATGGTGGACTGGTAAACCCGTCAGTCTCCTTTTCGGTATGTGGACTTTCTAAATATACACTTGATCGTTAATAATAGATATTATGTTGCGGTTAGATCTATATCAAGTGGCAGTCCTTGTTGGGGCTTGCTTCCTGGTCAATTGTGTGACGGCTGATGCAAAGACGAACTGGGCAGAAGGCACAGCTATGGTGATGTTCTACATTATGATTGTAGGCAGAATTCTTCGCATGGATCACTTCTTCGTCTGACTCGATTTTAACAGGCCCTTTGCACATGGTACTACAGTGGTCAACCAGAAATGAACTTCCTGTCACAATGCAGTACCGTCTCAGAAGCCATCGCCATCTTCATACAGAGTAATGGAACTACAAGTTAATACTTCAGCAACAATAAAAATATTCTACTTTGCATTCTAATTTTTTTTAGACGTAAATCACTACAAACGTTTCGACCACAGTGAATCTCCTGATATGGACCGTCCTAGTGCTTCCACATCCCGCTGGATAATGGCAGTCAGCCGTTGTCGTATCACTGATGTATATTTTTTTTCATCAAAAGGCCTCGCACTGCCTTCCCGATGTTTCTGCTTTGCTTCACGACCCAACCAGCCAGCCAACTTCTCTGTTCCATCAACGATGGCTGTTGGGTCAACGTCAAGATGGTGTTCAGAGACACTAATAGATTGCTTGATTTCTTCTGCACTTATCGGCTGTCCAAAAGAGACAGTCAGGCGCGCACCCATTCGAGGGATGTACTTGTAAGGAAAGGGACGACCTTCCGGCATGAGTTCATCAAAGCCAGTGATCCACATTGGAATTACAACGGGAGGAATTTTGGTTTCCATTAAGATGCGGCCGCTGGAGTTGCGGTCTATCAGCGATGAATGATACACTGCTCGAATACTCACATTCCCCATTTGAATCTTACCAGATGAGCACGGCCATTGCTATCCTTTGGATATGCATGTGGTTGAATGACTTTACCTTCACCAAATAAATGGACCTAAGTCAATGGATTACAGTGCACTCAACATTATGATACAAATGACATACCCAATGGCCCGTATTGAGTTTTTCGATGGCGTCGTCAACGGACGCTTGATAGATCCCTCTACCTCGGAACGTTTCTAATGTTTGACCGAGTTTGAAGAAGGCCGAAAAGACTCTGGCTAACAGATAGTATTTGATTAACCCCGTTCAATTAACTCTTGCGAATTGCTTACGGGTTCGTGAAGATGATGTCGGATGCACCAAGAGCCCACCTGGTGGTGTGAGACTGGAAGTAATATCTTGCGGGTAGTACACCCCATATTACAGGGTCATCAAGGCTGCTCGTGGTGACGAATTAGGCATTATGTACTCTATTGGTTAGAACGCACGTAGAAATGTGGTTGCAAACTAACGCTCAACTCGTCAGAATGGAAGCAAACATCCTAATTTGAGCGCACCAGTTACGACTCCTTGGCCCGCGGCCCTTTTATTGTCGTCTATAACAGATTTAAGTACATCGAGTCCATTAACACGCATTGAGCAGAGTCCAGAGTAGAGAAAAAGCTTGCAAGTCAACCCAACATTGGCGATAGTCGCAACGCTCAACAGCGACTTGAGTGTCATTGGCTGAGAGATTGGGGAAACCGGCCCGGCACTGTCCAGCTTTACACCCTCCCCAAAGAAATTAAAAAAATCGAACGAGCTTACACCTTCGCGTCACATCTCTCGTTCGCTGTCGCTGAGGGGCAGCGTTGGCCGCGCTCAGCAGCACGCTGCCGCCTAAAAATGCTTGCTATCATGGCACTCAGCTCCTTCACAGCTCTCCTCTTCATTTATATATTCATGCCCTCCCTCTGGGCATCCATCATGGCCGTCGACGACTCACTAGACTGCCATGAATCAGGCGTTGCCCTTGTCGCCTCACGTATGACTATTTCTAATCGCTGAAAAGACCTTATTAGCTTACACGGTCTACCTCCAGGGAATCCCTTTCGTGAAACAGGTCCGCCAGCAAACATGGCCAAGCTTATCTTGCTACGGCATAAAGTGCGTCACAGCTTCCTCCTGCAGAGGGAACATTCTTTCTTACTTATTTTCAGATGCAAACAACCAATCGGAAACGAAGGAGTTCATCCTGTTCACGACATTCGCCACGAACTTACAGCATGATCACTCCCACCAACAATCGCCTTAGGGCACCCTGGATACGATTCAGCAGGTCCTTTGGAAAGCAACATCATTAATCTTACCTTCAATATTTCTTCGCTTTGACGATTTCTTTATTTGTGTTATTACTCATTTACTTTACCATACCCTCATCATTATCTTTCTTTTTCGCCTTCATCTGTTGTTTATCTGTATCCCATTTTACATTTTTAGAATCAATTTTCGATCATGGGCTCGGAACGATTTTTTTTTGGCTCAAATCAAAACGATGGTTACAAAGTAATATTCAAAGTACATGTACTGTATTACGGTTCCTCCACGCTGCGTAAATTACCAGTAAAATGCAATCTACCCAAAGCTACGGCTGATGACTGACAATGCGCTCGCAGTTGCCCTGATTGGTTTCGTCGTGGACAAACTTCGGGTCTGTCCCTTGCGCGTAGCAGCACCTGTCTCTGTCTTTGACTTTGCTTTCGCATGTCCAGTAATTGCCGATCCGCCAACTGAACGAGCAGTCGCGCCAGTATGTGATTTGCTCTCAAAAGCACACCACCGCACCGACCTGTCGTCAAAGTGAGTAGTGCTCTGCCGAAATGCGGGACCCTATATCATACTTCAGCACGAAGGTTGGGTATCAAAAATGTAACGACTTGCCATAGTCCCGTCGAACCCCAGGGCATCTGCATCTTGAGTTTGCGCTTTCGGACGTTGTCTGGTATTCACATTTTTCACCCGGGGTATAACTTCCATTTCTTCGTCCTGTTCCATCCAAGAAACATCGTGCGGGTCCATTTTTTTGACTTCGGAAAGACGCTGCAACGCAAAATTGAGGTGTCAAAGACAAATTTGCACAGGTAAGGAATGCATTCTTACTCCCTCTTGGGCTTGTTCAAGAACGGCTTCGTAGATCTCCTGAGCGTCGACAGTCTCAATGACTTCCTCTTCCTCTTCCTCATCTTCTCCAGGCTCGTCAGCGCCGTTCTCTGCCAAGACTTCCTCAATCTGAGATTCCTTGCTAAGATACGCGAAATCCTCGTCCTCATCATCTCTCAAACTCTGATTGTAAGTATCTGCGAATGGGCGAGTCTCTTCGTTTGCCTCTAAATAGAATATTGTGAGCTTTTCATCCGCATCACAGCAGGAAAATACGAACCCAAACCCTTGATGTCCGTTCGATCCGACTTTCTCGCCTTCTTCATAGCTCTCATTGCCCTCTCATTATTTTCGATATCAGAGTCTTCGTCACTATCATCGACGCCTACACCACGGTTGCGTTTCTTGCGCAGTCCACCTTGAACAGCCGCTTGGTGCAGCTCCTCCAGCTTTTTATCGTCCTCATCGAGATGCTCCCTATCCAGGTATGTTGGGAGAAATCACTACGTCAAACAACATAACTTACTTATATTTGTCAAGGACAAGTTCTACTGCTTCTGTGTCCGCATCCATAGCCCCGTCATCCATCAACTCAGGCAAATTTTGATCAAGGTCCTCTCCTCCCTCCTCATCGTCCGCTGACTTCTTTGTCACGAATCCAAATAAGTTATCGTCATCCGACTCCGCAGCTTCATCCTCAAATAATCCACCCAGTGTTGCACGCCTTTGCAGCCTCTCTGCTTTCTTCCTCTCCAATTCATGGGCACGATGGAATAGATTCAACTGCCGTGGTTGTTGCATTGGCGGTGATGCTGTTGGAGATCGGCTACGAGGAGAATCATATGCCTTTCGCAACCGGCGGAGGGGCCTTTGTTCAGGAGACTCGAACTGAGAAGAGCTTGAAAGTGATATTGTTCGCAAAGGAATACGTTGACTTGGCGTTTGGATCTGTATTCTACTGTCAGAAGGTGATCTCATAGTGCTTAAGGCGCTACGCGAAGGTGACGGCCGATAGTAGACTTCTGGGGTACCATCCAATGGTCGCGTCTGAGTCAAGAATCTACACCGAAAATGTCTGTTACGAATCAAAGTGAGGAAGATAGTCGAGGTTCACCCTAGTTCATTCACATATAGCTCCGTCTTTTGTCGGACGAGTTTCTTCGTATTTGCCTCCATCACGAAAGCCTGCTCCTTCTCAAATATTCCATCAGCCTGGCGCCTCAAGGTCCCTTCAGCCTGAAACGCAGACTGCAAATGAATGGCCGCTTTGACATCTTGTGTAAGATCCAAAGTATCTGTGCGCTTTAGATTCCTTGCATTATTGTTTTCACCAAAGAGCGACTTTATACGAGAAAAAAATTCAACATGTCAACTTACAATAACAAGACAACTACTTACCTGATCAGCAGTGATTTCATTGTTATTCTTGAGAGTTATTTGCGGCTTCCTTTGCTCAGTCCCAGTCTCAAACAACTCCGAAAATCCTGGCTGTAGGGGTGCAGCAAAGACATCTGGCTCCGCCTGGGAGAACTGCGAAAATCCTCCCAAAGTCATCAAACCTCCGCTTGCGAGGAAGGGTTTAAGTGTTGGAGCAGGGGCGAGAGTGCTCGATAAAGGAGAAGCATGTTGAAGTTTGCTCGCGAAAGACTGAGTTAGAGTTGATGGGCTGAATGGCTTTGATTTAGGGCTTTCCTCCGAAAGTAATTGAAATGGCCTCCGCTGACCGGCGCCATCTCCGTTAAGCTCAATCTTTCCTCGACTGCGAGATGGCGCTTCAAATGACAACGATCCTCCTTGTTCGGTGAGATCGAAAATGGTGGGTTTTTTCGAGAGCGGGGAATGTCGCACAACATTCATGTTCTCCTTATCTTCACTTTCCTCGTATAGGAGCTTCCTGTCGTTCTCTTTATTGTGCTCGTCTTCCGTAGACATATCAGACAAAGTAGAAGATCGCCTATCCTTCGTGTTGACAGGCTTCACTGGGGCATTCTCATCGTTTTCTTCTTCTTCAGAGTCTGAGACAAAAAGTGTTCGATGGGATCGGTTGACCTTCGTGATATCCGCATCCTCCACGTCCATGTCCTCATCATCCGCAACCATTGTAATGTCTTCGTCCACCGTTATGTCTCCCACTCTACCGTCGTGGTCTACCGATCTAGGTGACGCTGAGACTCGTCGATCTGGTGTCCACTCGTCATCCTTGTCGGTGTCTTCTCCGTCCTCTTCGTCAACGTCCATACCAGTATATTTCTTTGCTTTGACTGTTTCTAACCCTTTGCCAGCAATGGTTTTCATAGCGCATTCGAATCCTTCAACGGGGGCAAGAATCTTCTGGGCAAGATGGCCTCCGTGCTTCGTCCATTCGTCCTCCTTCCTTTTAATCTCCCGAGACGCCTGGTCCTGTGCCTTTTTGAGCATTATCCGATTAATATCTGTACTTGAACCTGCAAGTAATGGATCTTGAATGATAGAAGGAAAATCCTTTCGAACCCGATTTGGTGAGAGTACTGAATATTTCTTGGCTCTTATTGTTGGATTTACATGGGCAAACTGTTCGACGATCCTGCGGGCAGTAGACGGGCGGGATTGCCTCCCTAAACGACGGTGCTCTTCCTCTTCCTTCACTGCTACCTTTGGGTCTACACCGATTACGAGATTGTCGTCGTCTCCGCCATCGCCAGTAGCTGGTTCCTTAAACATGATTTCCAAAGCACGCTGCTTCAACTCCTTCAGTTCTTTTGTAGCATCTCGCTTGATAAGCTCAGCAACCTCCGGCAGCTCGTCCTCAGAGTCAGTGGGGTCAGGAACGTTGGGAACTTTTGCCGGTTCTTCTGCTGGCGATGAAGGAGATGGCGATTCAATATGTTGCCGCTGCTTCTTGCCGGGAGACAATAAATTAGATGATGGAGAAGAAAACGGTTCAATAGGATCCGAAAATTGCGTATGACTTGGCTGGCCGGAACTGTAACTACTTCAGAATAATCACCAATTCTGCCCTCAAGTGAGACTCACATTTTCGCGAGGAGCTTTTCCATCGTGTACTTGGCTGGTTGTTCAACCTTTGGTATAGTCGCCGTCATTTCTGCAGCGAGACGGCCTCGTTCTTTGGCTGTTTCCCGTAATTCCTTCTTTGTGGGGGCCTGCAACGGAAGCATTAAACAATTATCATAGGAATCCAAGTCAGTACTACCTTGATTTTACCCTTCTTGCCTTTCTTCTCGTCTTTAGAAGACAGTTCAGTGAAAGCAAGGGAAGGCACTCTTTCGCGAGATGTGTTGGCACTGTTGGGTTTCCGACTATTGGCCTTTTTGAGCTTGGATATTACCTTAGACGGTAACTCTTCATCATCTGAAGTGGGCTGAGTTGACGGCGATCGAGGCATGGGCGAGCTGAATGGAGGGCGACCAGAAGTAGAAGGAGCAGTAGATGACGATTCCCTTGGTCGCTCTTCTTCTGAATCCGAAACTTGGACAGTGCGTTCCAAGCGACGACGAGCAACCCGGGTTGCAACAAAAGGCGACGGCGACAAAAGGACAAAGGAAGTTTTGGTGGAAATACGGTTCGACGGGGAGATATGTGCACAAGTGAAAACATCGTCAGAGATGGATGTCGAAGACGTTGAGAACTGAATATCCTTTGTTGATTCAGAAGCCATCACATCATCCGTTTTCTCTTGAAGCAAAATAGCATCCCCGAAACGAGACTCCTTCCGTTCGTCAATAGTTTTAGCTCCGACAACAATAGAAGCATTAGCAGAAGTTGCATCCTCTTCAGAGTCAAATACTTCATCAACCTCTTTCAATTTCTGCCTCCACCCAAAATTATCGCGCGAGATTCCTTGTTCGTCAATAGTTTTAGCTCCAGCAAGATTAGAAGCACTAGCAGAAGCATCCTCTCCCGAGTTAAATACTTCATCAACCTCTTTCAATTTCTGTCTCCACCCAAATCGTTTTCCAAACGTAATTGGTCGCAACGCGTTCGAAGACGCATCGTCGTCAGAATTATCCTGAGCAATATACACGTCCTCTGCAGGACTTGGTGGCACCGTGTCTTTCAGTCCTGGTGGCGCAGTATTAAGGAAACTGTCCAAGTGTGTTGAATCCCGGTTGGCGTACGAGGTCGCGGTTAGCGGTTCCTCCAACGACTCCTCACGACGTCTCCCATACGTTCTGACCGCTCTCTTGATGTGGGCAGACGCGTCTGTAGATGGTTCGGGAGACGAAGAAACGGTAGAGTCCGCGACCATCGAGAATTCCTTGTCTAATGGCATGTCGGAGGAATTAAGGAAGAGGTCGGAAGTGGTAGGACGTTTCCAGGAGGAAATGCATACGCTTGGAAAGTGACGTTTTGTGACAAAGCGCGTATTTGGAAAGAGGACACGCAGGGCAAGCAGTAACAAACAGATCAACGCGTTTTTCGGGACGAGTCTGGTCGAAGGCCCTATGTAAACTCCTGCTAACTTTCCCATGAAGGAGTCGACTTGATCAGCACGCTGGTGGGTCTAAAGTCTCATATTGCAACATGTAATTTATATCATCCATCTCTTTCATTGCAGTCCCCTAGTTCTAACCAACTCTTTGACATTTGGCTGCGTACTCGCGAAACTATATGTCTCAAGTTCAGATCGCAGGGTGTGAAGCACCTCCTCGATCGCTTTTATATTTCGAGAGCGTTGAATTTGAACCGCTGAGATCAAATTTTGAAAGTATACGCATGCGTCTTTTTATTTCTGCTTCACCTCCAAGAACATGAAAGAGCATGATAGAGATCTCGAAGTCGATTCAGACAACGAAGAGCAAGATCTCTGAATTGCATGATCATTCTCCTAAGAACGCTGACAATAAGTGATATATATCGTCCTTCGCCGTGGGCAACTCACCCTTCTCCTTCACCAGGTCTAACTTCCCAATTCTTGCTAGATATACAGCTCCAGAATCTGCCCAAACTTGATATCGAACGATCTTGCTATCCTCATCGAAATCAAGCGTGTAGGTGAAGGTTTCGTCCCATGACTGATTTGTATCAAGCCAGGTAAAGGTACCTCTGCCTTTGACCGAGACCTTCATCGCTTCAGGATCGACAACGTATTCCGAAAACTTGACATGTTTGACTGATAAGAGTGAACTGATCAATGCGAAATAGTCTTTGATCTGGGAAATTCCAACAAAAGTCCTGCCAAGAAACGGTGCCAGCGCTTGTTCGCCGTACTCGATAGCTGAAACTTCATGTTTGGTAGAAAAGTGTGAAAATATTGTATCCGAGTTGTTCGCGAAAGCTTCACAAAATTGATGTGCTGCGTCAAAGAGACCTCGTCTAGCCATGATAGTCCTGCTCTGAGGTCCGAAGCCGGGCTTGAATATGATGTCATTCCTTGGTCCGATGATATTTCCATTTCCATAAACTGCGGTCATTAGTGGAGAAAGAAAAGATGACGATTCATTGATTCTACCACAGATTTAGATGGTTATCGATGAATAAATCTATTCTTCACAACCCTTCACAACCCCCAGGTTCTCCTGAGTCCTGGTTCGTGGATATTCCTGGATCGGACCGCCTGATATGTCCTACGTCGAATCACCACAATCACCACATTACCAACGTTTCGCTTATGGGATGCAGGAGTATTCGGCACTAACTCTAGGAACAGTTTCGGAAGAAAGATGATGGCTTGCGGATATTCGTGATGAAATCTACTACCCTGACCTTTTTATGGACTTCACTTGTTTTGTCCGGAAGACGATGTCGGGCAAGAAGTTCTGAAAACGGTAACCATATAAATCGGTTATTTCCTGGAAAGGAAATTTCCTCACAATGAGTACTTTTTTGTAAAGGCAAATCTGACATTTTGTTGGAGGAGAGTTCTCACAAGTTTAGCACCTAAAAGTCATCCAGGATTACTTGCATAGGTACCAGAATTCAAATCCTTATTTACCTTCTAAATCTGTGAGAAGCGCTGGGGGTTGGCTGGGGGTATAGATTTGGGTATCTACCCCAATCTCAATGTTTCAAGATATATCCGATGCACAGAGGAACGTGGAGACCAACTTGGGTTGCTCTGGGGGACTTGCTATGGAAATCACTCAAAGATAGTTAGTCTGCACTTCTGTATTATAAATATGTCATAAAAAGGCAGTGGAGAATCAAGGGAAATCTCGCAAACATACGAATTGCGAATTCAATTCTTCGAAAGGAAAACGAATTTCGCCCGACTGTTCTGCGATTGGTTCTATTAAAAGTTAGGTCAGTACAATTTGAACGGAATCATTATTTACTCATGTTATAGAAAGATTCGAATCTGATCTTCCCTTCATCCTCGGAACCATTGTAGAACAAGATCGCACTCATGATGCTAAATTCAAAAAGACTGTCAGTAAGCCTCAAACTCCTGTGTAAAATTTTCGTGAAACAGACACACCCTTTGGGATTCGGAAGCCAAGACATGCAATACAGCTTCTTTGGGATCAACGTTTTCCCACCATTTAGTTGTCACAGCAAGAAGTTCTTCCAACTGTTCCAAGGAAAACGACAACGTTCCGAAAAAAAAAAAAGAGTCTTTCTCTGAGGGTGCACCTTAAAAACGAACTGTGTAACAACTCCAAAGTTGCAAACTCCGCCCCGGATACCGAAAAACAAATCGGGTTTCTCTGTCTCGCGGGCGATAAGCGTAGAGCCGTTGGCCACGACGACGGTAGCCTAAGACAAACAGAAGTAAAAATGGATTGAGGCTAGATGGAATGCAAGTGAACCTGAACAAGGTTATCGATAGCGATGACAAAAATTACGAGAGGAAATGGGTACACGCCAACTCCAGTCTGCAAGGGGTTAATAAAAGGGATAGTAGAAAGTTGTCCGGCAAACTATCTTACATGATTCACGGCTCCTGCGACCGTCGCAACTCCTTTTTCAATTGTAGCTTTATCGACTGTTTCCCAAATAGCTCCACCACCGACGTAAACAACCATCTTGTCGGTGTCGACCTCAACTCTGTTGAGATACCGCAAAAGGTCAATCACGACGCCCTCAGATGACGAATTCGCAGCGGTACTGTGGCCACCACCTTTAATAGCAGAATGCAACTTATTTTCGCGCGCATATTGAATACAAAGTGCGACGTCCTCCTCGTCTCTGACGAACGCAACGACTTGAGCTTTCTCTGAACCTTTCTCTGAGCCTTTCTCTGAGCACTTCTAGCACGCTCGTAGGAGTCTGGATGTTCAGGAGTAACAATATCGCCCTTGAGAGATACCCTAAAGGAAGTGAAGGGAGTAAGCATTGTAGTCCTACCCCACGCTTCTGTCTGGCGAATGTCATTTAACTTACCTGTTTGACCTGTTCAAATACCCCCCAATCTTTATGCGCCCGGCGTATCCCATGGTTTAGTCGAAAATGGCGCCATCATGATGGCGGGTACCCTAGCAGTTTTAGCAGTAACAATGTTGCCCTTGCAAGTTGCTCTGAAGGAAGTAAGCATTGCAATCCTACCCCATGCTTCTGTCTGACGGATGCCTTTAATACCTATTTGTCGATTTGACCCGCTCAAAGATCCCCCTCGACCTTTATGTGCCAGTTAAGCAACCGGGGTAGAAGTGGCAGCACTAATAGCAGGTACCCCAGCATGACATAGAGCCAAAATTTCCAGAGCTTGAACGATTAGAAGTTGAGAAAAGAAACTATCGCATTATGAAATCATGGTGAAGGTTTGTGAACACTGAACAAGATCAATGTCACGACCAGCAGTCACGCAGAGTCCTGAGGACAAAGTGACGTCCTGCAGAACTCGGCGGTCGTGAACTTGAAAACTGTAAAAAAACCTGCATCAAATATAAAGCATTTCTACACGGGGAAAAAAAAATAAAGGCAATGTTCCATTCTACAAAATAAGCAGCGACAAAAAATGCTAAAAATGGTAAACGCATAAGTCGGTTATTTCCCAGAAAGGAAATTTCCCCATAATTCTGTTCCGTGAACGGTGTACAGCATCATCCCGTGAAACAACACATGGAATGGGTGTTAGTTTTGTGGCATTTGTTTTTTGCATGAGGCATGGCACCCTATATCCCTTTAATTAAGCAATAGAGAATCTGACAACCTTGAGAAATTGCAACTTTCCAAGAGATAAGAGATATCTTTGTACAAGACAAACCTTACCGACACCTCACCTTTAACATCAAAAGGCGCCTTGATTGCTTAAGATCTGAATGCAAATCATGATACACGACTCATGGCGAATAAATTGAATTTAGAGTCTCCAATGTTCACAGCCTTTTGGATACCGCCGAACATCGCGTATCGATAAGGTACTCGATCATATGGCACAGTCAAGGAATGTATCTTGTAACGTGGCAAACGAAATTTTTCGAGGGACACTTGTATATACCCTGCCGCAGTGAGAATTACTATCAATGACGTCGCACTAAATTGGCCAAAGTCGACGATAAGTTGAAGGCGCATGGCTTTTTTGGGCGTCTGACAGATGTCAAGATTCTAGAATCGATTACATACTAGACTACTTATCGGTATATTGAGGTCAAGACCATATATGTGAAAATTCCCTCAGTGGCCGCGCTGGGCCTTCAAGCGAACGTTCGACACTCAACCATTGCCAGCGCTCACGAATGTATTCTGAAGACAACGTGGAACACACAATACATCATCCAATTTAAGTCCTAGGAGTAAAAGAACCATATCATAACGAAAACAAGGAAACCTGATCATACTGCAGAACAACCATATTAAAAAGAACGTCATCATTCTACCGTATCGTCAGATGCCCCAGTCCAGACAAAGTCAAATTTTATCGAAGTGATTGAGTGAAGAGAGGAAAAAAATCACGGAGCAGGTGTGATAGCAAACCAATTAGCAAATATATTCTCCGGATCGTATTTCTTCTTTATCTCTTGCATCTTGGGATAATTGTCATCGAAAAGAACCTCGGCATTGTTCTTTGTAACTCCGAGATCTTGAGCCTCACAACTGCCATCTTGGTCTGTTCCATACGTAAGTACTCCCCTCAAAGCATGGCACGTCCACAGAAATACATTCTTGAACACGTACCATAGTTTCCATAGCCGCAATTAGCCGGACCGAGTTCCTCTCGTCCTCCAGCGACGATAATTGCGTTCAGTTCCCTGGTAATCCGTCGGGCAATCGCAAGATTCTCAGCAGTGTTATTCTTCCAGCTGGTAATGATGACCGCATTAGAAGTTTCGGTCCTATAGAATGCGGCAGTGCCGTTTGGAACGCTAAGACTTTTCTTGAAAGGAATATGCTCAAAGAGCATGAGAAAATCATGTTCTTCCGTGTTCAACTCTGCTATGCGAAGCAATGCCTTTTTGATTACCTCCAATTTGGGTTTGACAAAGAAGGCACCCTTCATTAAACGGCACTTGCCAAATTCCGTCGAATCATTCTGGAGGGACAAAGTCAGAAAGGATCAACGGAAGTAACGGAAAATTGGCCGACAAATTGCGTGTTCAATTCCACGTAAGGAATTTCACCTGACTGTTCCCCTATTGGTTCTAGCGGGCCTTTAGTAAGTACAATGTATGTAGAATGTGAGGATTCACTGAGTTCATAGAAAGACTTGAATTTCTTCCTCCCTTCGTTCTCAGAACCGTTGTAGAAAACGACCGTTTTAATCATGGGCTACAATTGGTGATTGTTAAGTATCTTGTCCCTCCCAGGTCTTAGAATTCTCGTGAAACGACATACCCTTTGAGATTCGGCAGTCAGGCCATGGAACAGTGCTTCTTTGTCTTCTACAGTTTCCCACCATTTTTCTGTCACAGCAAGAAGTTCTTCCAACTGTTCGAAGGAGAAGAGAAACTTTCCGACGAATACGGTCTTTTTCTGAGGATACACCTTGAAAACAAATTGCGTGACAACTCCGAAGTTGCAACCTCCGCCCCGAATACCGAAAAACAAATCGGGATTTTCGGTCTCGCTGGCGATAAGTGTTGACCCATCGGCTACGACGACGGTAGCCTGGGATAGAGAGACGTAAGTACGGACTTTAGCAAAACATTGAAATACAAGCAAACCTGAACAAGGTTATCGATGACGAGGCCATGTTCGCCAGTTAAGTATCCAAAACCTCCCCCTAGGGTCAGACTTTGAGAAGAATCAGAGATACTCTTCGTTGATGAGAATTAAGGAGACTATGTACCCGCCGACTCCAGTCTACAGAGGGTCAGGACTAAGTAAGAGGGACGACTTGAAAAGCGACCAAAAAATCATCTTACATGGTTTACGATTCCTCCGACAGTTGCAAGTCCCTTTTCAGTCGTGGCCTTATCGACCGCTTCCCAAGTAGCGCCACCGCCGACATAAACGACCATCTTCTCGGCGTCAACTTCAACAGAGTTGATATACCGCGAGAGGTCGATCACAACGCCCTCGGAGGAAGAATTGCCAGCGGTACTGTGGCCACCACCCTTGATAGCAAAGTGCAGCTTGTTTTCGCGCGCGTATTGAATACAAAGCGCGACGTCCTGCTCGTCTTTGACGAACGCGACGATCTGAGCGTTTCGCTGAGCACTTTTGGACCATCGACCAATAGCACTCTCATATTCTGGATGTTCAGGAGTAACACCGTCGCCCTTGAGAGATGCCTTGAAGGAAGTAAAGTCAAGCATTGTGAAGAATAGAACTGGTCATTCTGTGCAGAACGAAGCAGATTATATTCCCAAAATATGGTATGCGGGTGAAACAATGTGGAGGATGAACGAATTGACTAAGCGACAGACACTGGATATCCTTGTCAATGAATTTATTCGCTTAGAAATGGAGTTTTGTATGCTTGGTCAGAGCAGCCTAGAAGCTGTGCTTGAATTGAGGTAGAAATCAAGGAGGAGGTATGTGACCGTTTATGGTAAAAGCTGCGGCATGCACGACTATTACTTCCGAAATTGGGTGTTGCAGCATATCACACCCTTTGCATGTATCTCGGCTCTTCTTACTGATAGGACGGCTAAAAAGTCCACTGGTCATTCGCAGTTTGACTCCAATCCTTTGGAATCATGACTACATGGCCTGCAGCCATTCTGACCGAGACAGCATTCACGATTACCTACAAACATCCCATGTTTCGATCCCCCAAATTGAATTGCGGAGTTAGTCACTGGACCTCAACTCAAGTTCTCTGGTGGTGAGGTTTTCTCTGACTATCGGATTCGGACTCTCTTACTCAACATGAGCTTTTCATTTCCTTCCAGACTACGGAAAGGGTTTGGCTGCCTTGCGTACAAGGATAAAAAATCATAAATTCTTCTGCACATCTCAACAAGCCAGCCCCCTTCTCAATGTTGTTGTTGTTGAGAAAACCCCACGTTCTTTTTCAACCAACATTTCTAAACCGACATTCTCGCTCCCCGTTTTGTGCGGTTTGTAGGTCCGGCGTCCGGTTGTACCCTTGTTTTTTTATTAGAACCTTACTCATTGTTGACCCATCGACGTCAGATGTCAAAATCGAGGAGCAGATCCCGAGTTATATACTGCACGGTTCTTTTCTGACATCAGCTGGCTGGCTGGACCATCACAAATGGCATCTTGCCTCGTGTGTCACCTCAACCTGTTTCCTTAATGAAACTACAGTAAAACAACTCTTAGAGTCACCTTGGTCACCTCCACCCCCTTATTGCACACATGGTAATAGATCCTTGAGGCCTTGCGGCAACAGACCGTCAGACAGCCAGACCGTTCGGAACAAACAGTGTTTCAAATTGACCCGCTACATATAAAGAGGGTCCCTACCTACATTCCTTGTAACCCTTACTGTCCCGTTTCTTCGCAATGGCCTACGACCCCGACTACGATTCCTACGACCCCTACCAGTCTCGTCCCATGTCCCGCGCCATGTCGCGCCAACCATCGATGGGTTATCAAGGAACGCCGTATCCTCATGCCATGTACGGCGAGGGACTTACTCCTCCCAGCGATGTTCGTGCGGCCATCGCGTTTAACGATCCTTCCGCTCACAATTTTCGTTCTCAGTATCAGCCACAATATCATTACACACATCCTGGCAGTGCCATTGTACCCGTTTCTCGTCGTTTAACTGGCGCAGGCAAGTGATTGCATTGAGATCCACTTCTAGCCCTCCCGCTTACGAGAAATTATAGGTTTTGATGGTTATCAGGATCAGTACCACGATGGCCAGATGGCTTTGGGCCGTGCTCGATCTCGCCGTCATCCAACTGTATCTTTCGCAAATTGGCCCGCCGTAGCTGGCCATCCAAATGGAATACACATCAAATTCAAGCGAAAAGGCTCATTCGTGGGCGGCGGAATCGGTCTCGACGAAGCCCAACAACGCGTCAAGCTGTCTAACAATGACACCTACTCGTTTCATGACCTGCATGCAGACAGCCGTCGAAGAATATATCTGAAAATCAAAGTAATTTTTTTCTTCTTTCCTGCGGTCTGAGCCTTTCATGTTGAATCTATTGCTAGTGGACAGGCTATTCGTCTCTTACGTACGAAATCCCACTTTCTGGATATGACCGCATCGATCTGCAGACACTCGCCAGGCGTGTTTCGCGGGCTTGTGTTCACTACCTCCAGGTAAGCTCCGAATCACTCCCGCAGCTTGTTGACCTCATCTGACGTATCGAACGTGCCTGCGTTAGGCCAATGTCATTCCAGTTCCTTGGGACAGAGTGATCTTGCACCACCTGGAGGAGGTCTCGTATGGAGTCTGGCAACCCATGCTCTCCATGCGTTGAGCGCGTGGCTCTGTTTTGTCATTCGCATGAAGCAGGGATTTTGGTGAACCCGCAAATAGGGTGATCACAAGGCACCTTTCACAGAAGTCTGTGTCCTAAATATGCTTTTCGACTTTACGGCGCTCTAGTTTCATGCTGGACTACTTTCCATGACTTGGCGTCGTAAATGTGATGCTCTTCATTCTTACACTCGCTTTTCAGTCAACATTTTTCGGTTCAGGCATTCAATTTTTTTTTTAAAGGCCACCATTGCCACCCTTTCAACTATTCGCGATTTCTTACATTGGCTTGACGTCGTTCCTTTTGTAATTAAAATAATTTATGCTTGTGCAAGTGTTCATCATAGGTACCAAATGTGTTTTTTTAATTAAGATCATAGTATGTAGCATTTATCCCACCGGTTCGAGTATATAGATTATTACGATGTGAATGGATTGCAACCACAAATTGCACTTTTGACCGCGAAACTAGCTAGGCTTCCTATCACCAACCCTCCCACCAAAGAGAAGCTTACAACAGTCGCGGCAACATCTACGTCTTCTACTCTCCCCTTAAGACGGGGATTGTGCTCTAGTGATGGGGCAGCCATCAAACATAAGCTGGAAACATAACCGTTTGACCATCCGAATAAAAAGAGAAGGAGCATGAATAGAAAATCCGAGCTGATAACTGGCACGGAAGGCACCGAGGAGGACCCGCGCTGAACATTGCACATTAAGAAGAGAGGTATAAATAGAGTTCTCGCTGCGGCTAACATTGGTATCTTCTTCGCGGACCAGATGATGAAAATTGGGAAAGAGCAGATATAGCGGCCCAGGAAGTCTCCGATATTGAATACCAAGAAATGAATGGCGGTGAATAGTAAGGGATGGATTGAGGGGTTCATGGGTAGGACAGATGTCGTTATCGGTGGGAAGACAGCCTTATCAGACGTTTCACATGAGCGGAAACAGAAAAATCGATGCCATCTAGAAACAACCCACCAAAGTTGTTATAAATACAGATGCGACGGATATTTCGTATATCACATTTTGTTTCGCGACTCTGAGAACATCAGATTTATGACCTTGAGTCGCAAAACCAACATGGGATAAGGGTTCTTCGCCGCCGGAAACCAAGCTCTGCCTTTCGTCAACGTGGCCCGGCATCTCACTGGTTGACCTTTTGAACTGCTGCTTTTCTAATGGCGCGGCAACGTGCTGGTATGCTGGTGTACGAACCAGCCATCTATGTGAAAATGCGCTCCCGACGAGGAAGAGTGTTGAAAACGAAAAGAAGAAAAACGCCGAACGTTCTTCTGCCGAACCGTCGCTTAGCAAACGGCGGGGTTCTGCCCAGACAGAAGCCGCTGCGCTAATGACTTGGACCCCGCTGACGGCTACTGCGACTGCTGCATGACCGGACACCATGGCTTGTACTGCTGTAGGTCCAAAAAGGGAAGCAGTTGCGATTACCGATGTTTGCAAGTAACCGCCAACTGCACCCTGAGCCACAGCATTGAATATGATGAAGGCAAAGAAAACACCGGGGGAAGGGACAAAGAAAGTGCTGAACGTAAGACAGGCATTAAGAATTGTTAACCAAATAATACAGGAATGTGTTTGTTGGGATGGGATAGTCTAGTTGACGAGGTTAGTAATAAAAAAAGGATAGTTCCACAGCTAAATCAAAACAGGCTTACTCGTTTTGAATTTATAGTTGCACGGGCTAGAAATACAAAATTTGAAAGGGCAAACGAAGTTGTCAAGTAAGAGGCAAAGGATGATTGAAATGAAGAGTTGGACAAGCGAGCCCGGAAGAATGGCATTGCGGTGATTACGACTGAGAGGGATACGTCAGATCCGAGAGAACCAAGCACAAAGGAGTAGGAAGGGTACCGTTCCAAGGTAATAGGACAGCACATCCCAGGATGAAATATGTCCACCATATTCGAGCTTCCGTGAGGGGGATGGGAGGTGTTGGAGGCGATGTGGGAGTCTCTCCCTCTAGTTCTATCGAAGATGCATTGAAAAGGGCATCTGTTTGTGGCACTGCGTGGTACAGAACTTCAGGAGACCGACGTGGTAAAGACATAGGAAATTCGGTCATGTGACTTCAGAGGTGTCTTTGCAGAACTACCGTCGTCTGCCCTCCTCGATCTCGACAATGGAATTCACCTCCACTGAAAATTATGAGCGGATGAAAACAAAAAACTTGAGCAATTTCAGTATGTAATTATGTTCGTAACTGGGAACAATAAACTTATCCGAGCTCAAGGGACTCCGATGTACATTGTCCGAACCCCCATCGAAAGGGATCTATGAACACGTTCAATGTACTTGTCCGGACACTTCATACCATACCAGGGCGTGATTCACCAACAGCGTATTCGGGTGATTCCTTGCGAGCTGCTCAAGGATCTGTGAGTGTGATGATGCAAGGTCTGTCCGAAAAATATTTCGGCACGATTGGATCTATATTTCGTCCAAGAGATAATCTCTTCCGAGCCGGAAACTTGGAGGCATTGGGCCACATACCTCCACGATGGCCTCCGTCATCTGGTCAAGTGATATTTATGCTGCTGTCAACCCAGATTATGAATTCCTTGAGCAAAGCGCAGAATAGATCACGAGATTGTCCCACATAAGGTTCTTCGGCGGCTCTTCAAACTTTATTGTGAGCTCGAGAGGTCCCCAGAACTTGGTGTTAAGAAGGAGCTGCGGCCCTTGCCAGTTGTCCACCCTTTCATCATACTGATGATGCATTGTCAGGGGCTCTAAGCGCGGTCAGTTTTGTTATCGTTGCTGAAGTACTTATATAGTCTTCTAGAGGGCCCTGTTTCAGCGAAGTCCAAGTCCCGTGGAAAGGGATTAAGCAGGCGTCACAGCTTCTGGACCCGATCGACCTGTACGTTTTCTTTCGTGGCTCTCACCGTTGGCTTAAAGAGCAACTCAGGACACTGACACAAGGATCAGTTTCGAATTGACAATATTTCCGGATCAGAGTCCTGTTGGCCTTGCTGGATCTAGACGCACGAGTTTGCGTGTCACATAGTCCTACTTCCCTGAGATGAGATTATAGTGCAAGGCCGTTGTCGAGATCTGAACTTCATACCCAGTCTCATCGAGATAAAATTCTTGGCTCAGGGATCTCCTGAATGAGGTCGACAACATCTGCACAAAATATACGCCATCTACACCAACGAAATGGGAGTGGATCGACATGACCTTGCGTTTGGTAGATATCACGCCAGCAGTCAATACTTTTGGCGACACCAACATCCACAAGGGCTCTCTTCTTAATTTGGCGAAATAGCATTCTCCCTGGCCCAATAACGGGCTTGTGATCCACTTTTCTCTACCCAACAATCAATTGTCGGTCTTAAAAAAAGATAAAAATTCAAAAAACGAGCTGGCTGCCAGGGTACCTTTGTTTGCTATGGTATATTCCCCAATCAGTGTAGGTACAAATGAAACAGCTGCTCAGATATTATCTTCAATTCATTCATGAAAACTCTGGTCCAGCAATAGTTTGATGCTGAAGCTTAGGAGTCTTGGGTTTAATTCCTGAAGATATCATGCTTCATGAAAAGTTCAACAACAATACAGAGCTTTATGGAACAAGAGGTTAGAGGCTGGGCTCCTTCAATGTGACTGGGAGAACCTGGTTAGGTTTCTCAGCCAATACTAACTCAGTAAGGCGTTGTTTCAGCCTGTTCTCTTTCGTAGTTCTCTTGGCCGCCTTCCTCTTCGACTTCACCATCTGAGCTGAAAGCATCCATCTCACTTTCTTTTTCCTCTTCTGCTCTTCACTCACAACCTCCCTCCACTTAAAAGCAGCATCTGCCTTTGCTTGCCTAACCGTACGACCATTCAGATACCGAACTTCGTCCTTTGTAATCTGTTTCCTTAAAGCTTCAACACCAGCTTGATACGTTTTCCATCTCTGCATCTTTTTGGCACGAGAATGAGGATTGGAGAGTTCTAATGTCAAGTACGTCTCGAAAGGCGCAGAAGGGTCGTAAGCAACGCTACGATGGGGATTGTAGATCGTATCCAAGTAATCCGTCTCGGGTGCTTGTTCAGGAAGTGGGGCAAGACGGGACACGTCGAAAGCAGGGAGCCGGTAGGTGATTTTTGCCACCTCCTGTATAGGGGTTTCGTACGATCCAGCTAAGAAAAAGATAAGTCTAGGGGCAGACATCGAATAAACGACAGTAGATACTCACAATCAGGATAAACCACCTTATGTTTGACGGGCCAAGGAATGCGCAGACGTTGCTCTCTTCGCCAGTTGGGCAGCTTAGGTTTGGTGGCGACAGCGTACCTCCGCCAAACCCAACGCTTCAGGTAATAATCCCAAGCAGGCTCTGATGTACCAATGCGTGATGCAAAAACTCTGCAAGCTTCGGGGGTTAAAGGAATAACTCAAGGATTCAATAAAAGCGGCATACGGTTTAAGTTCAAACAATTCCGAGTTCGTCTTTGAAGGAACGTCAAACTCCCCAATGTACAGCTGGCACCTCGAATAATGGTAGTTTTTTGTCTGAACTGGTTGTTCATCTTTCGAAACACCCTGTGCAAAAGAAATTCCATTTAATGATCAACAGTAAGATATCTTTTTTTTTTCGAAACGTACGGCGGTGTTCTTCAGGAAAACCCGATTGCTTAGTCGGTTGATACTCAACACCTCATGAATAGCTGAATCTTCATCTCCACGCAAACGAATTTGATCCCCTGGTACAATATTCCACCATTTTATACGGTCGGCTGGCCGAACAGATTTGAGCCTAGGCTCAAACTTGCTTTTCCGTATGAGCCATTGACGAGGAAAGTTCCTTAAATGGTTGAAGTTGGTTGTGGCCGGATTTTTGGTGGTCGCGTTAAAGGCCGTCCTTCGCGTCAGATATTTCAAAGGAGCAGAAGACATTATTGTTGTCCAATTATGAAGGTAACATAGGCAAGGAAGCTTAGTTTATTTGTTTGGCTATTTTTGTAACATTACAAAATTGATTACATGACCACATGATCATATGATACACAACGCTCATTACAGTAGATAATGAAAATAAATTACTCGGCCAAGAGCTTACACCACACGCGTGAGGCTTTTGTCATTTCTGCGAATCAAGCAGCTAGGACTGGTTTTGTACCACTCCAGGTTATTGACGACGAACTTGGTTCCTCAGACTCAAGCGTCTATAAAACAAGAGTTATTTCCGAGACGAGACAGAAAACATTCAAGTTAATACCTCCAGTAGCATTCCAAGGACGGCATCAACCTCACTTGGGGGTATGCCTCCGCATCCGGCGCCTATCAGCCGTCTATAATCACCCATTCGTCCACTGGTACCAGCCTCAGCCTGGAACGTGACTAACTCGTCAAACATGACTTTTCTCCGCTTCCTATATTGCGTAACTTCTTCACGCAAAACCTCACATGCCTGTCGCATTTGTCCAGGATCGGTTGGGATGTCGGAGCATAGCGCAGTCAAGTCCGTGACATCTTCGATGACCCTGGCTTTCCGTTTTCCTTTGATTTTGTCCCCCTCCATCGAGACATCCATACCATTTTCTTCATCAATCGGAAAAGATTCTGTAGCCTGCGTAAGCATCAGTTCGCCGTTCGCGGCGTCTCGAATACGCTTCTCACGCAATTCCTCCTCTTTGACCCACTTCTCCCAACCAAGCCGATATCTACGACCCATTTTGTCAAGAAGCTGTCCTTCAGACCCTTTCAACAGTTGTTTAGCTTGTGCAAGACCCTCCGCTTGTGTCTTTAAATGGGAAACAGCACGCTGACTCTCCAATATTTCTGCCTGAATATTTGCCAGCAAGGCTTGTCCTTGGGTCATATCACGCTCCTTTTCTCGAAGTTCTTGATCGAAGGCAGCGGCAAGGCTGTCCATCATGGCAGCGATATCATTAACGCAACGGGTGCTCGCCCTTTGTGCCGCGACAGAGTAGTGTAACGATGGCTTATCCCCATTAGCGGGAGCGAACACATAGCCGAGAGGGGCACCCAGAGGCGGATATGCGGCATGCGCATTTCGGAATGACATAGCAGATATACGGGAGGGTGGCCCAGGAGAGGAACGTAATCTTTCATCCTCCAGAATGTAATCTTCTGCACTCTTGCCATCATTGTTCATGACTTTGGGATTAGCTCCGTGGTCAATGAGGAGTTTGACAAGACGTCTGCTTCTACATCTTGCCGCTAGTGTGAGAGCAGTCTCACCATCTTCGTCTTGGAAGTTGATTACGTCGGCCAACTCTCTTGGATAGTCGGCGAGACGATTGAGTACGTTCTCCATATAATAACGTGCAGCATGCGTCTTGTTCTTGGTCATCGCCAGGTCGACAATGTGATGAAATACGGTGCGGTTGTAATTGTCGATATTTAGCGTCGAACGTTGCATTAGTTCATATAACTCTGGAAATTTTCGAACGTCATAATTGTTTGCAAACATCACACTGCGCATCAGAGCAGTCTGACCCGCCTTGTTAACCTTAAATATGTCTGCGCCGGCTGTTAGAAGTAGTTTGACGATTCGGATGCGTCCCATCGCGCAGGACCAATGAAGAGGGGTGTGCCCATCATCGTCAATCGCCATATTTGGGTCGAAGTCGGGAGGGGGATTGACAAGGAGGGGAGGAATCTGATTTGTGTCAGAGATAAAGTACTCCAGTACTTGATCTGCATATGAACGATTATCTTCCACTCCTCCGTCAGAAAGCACATCAAAACGTTCGTCCACGGAACGTCGCTGCTTTTCTCGCCTAGAGCCTGATTGTTGATTGACGCTGCCTGATTCATGTGAAGACGCAAAGTGACGGATAGGAGATGGCGTCCGTGAGCTCGAAGACGCTTCAGATGGAGATGGCGTCATAGAGCCATCTTCCGATGCTGGGACAGACAGTGTATCACGGTCAGAATCTCCAACATTAGAGTCAGCAGGATGTTTCTTGGACGATCTTGTGTTGATAATCGCACTGGAAGCGGAAACATCAACGGCTGCGGATTTACGCGTTGGTTTAGATGCCGCGTTCGCGACCAGATGTTTAGGGGCGAGTGGTGGGCTCTTTGCCGCGGGTTGAAACTCGATGATAGGACGCAGCAGAGCTTCACAATTATACTGCTTGGCCAGGTTCAAACCCCGTTCGAGGGGAATCCAAGTGCCTAATATGTGAGCGCATTGAGCAAACAGCATGTAAAGAGAAGGCAAGCCCTACCCTGATATTTTCCATATCCTCCTTGTACCTTCTCGTGTTCACCCTTCTGAATTTCGCGTTCGAGGACGCGAGTGCGCTGGGGCTTATCAAAGCCTGCCACTTTCAAAATCTGCGTCGCGTTCAGCCATGAATCTGAACGGCGTCGCATGACGGCGACACCCTTGCACATCCTACACACGTGTCACGTCAGTTACTTAACAGCATAAAACGCGTAAGGATAGTTTCACATCTCGTAAACGGGTATACCACTGTAAGTGGCCTGGAGGCCAACAAAGAACGTGTCAGTCCTGAATCCAAACGAAACAAGTCGAAATGACCTTGAAGATCTGCGATTCTGGCATATTTTATATACGTAACACGCAGTCTATAGAGATATGGTATAGACCACAGTGCTGAGGACCCGTAGAAGGTGAATAGCTCAGGAGACAAGGTGCAGCTCCGCGTTGACTGTTCTGAGCGCTGGGTGGACAGACGCGTCCATCAACAAGACCAAACAAGAGGATCCTCCTGAACAATATCAGATTCTTGCTTGTTCACGCAAGATCTCATTTCCGTCCGAAATTTTTATATGCTGGACAGCATGGGGATGTCGTACAGTGCATATTTGAAATTCAAGAACAATTGTGGGTTCCGACTTCAATCCAAGTCTCAACCCTGCTAATCAATGAGACCATCCCAAACGGTAGAACATGTTCTGAACGACAACCTGCTATGCTGGTTCACCCACAGACAAACAGATGAAATTCGAAATTTGGACTCTGGAGTCTGAGAATATTTTTGTGTTTGAGATGTACGAGCACGTGATGCGATGTTCCCATGTTGGGCAGACTCACAAATTTGACTTTCACCACACACCAACTCATCGTCCGCGTTGTCAGATAAATGGCTCCCAAGTGCGAGCCCCTCTCCCAATTCAGCGACAGGTAAGCAGGTTATCTTTTGCGCACATCTTTGACCCGCTTCCCCGAATGAGCCAATTCAGCCTGACTTCTATCATTTGGATCCAGACTGTTCTTTACTACTTTTCCCCATCCACCGCCAAAGCCTGAGGTTCTGAACAATCTAGCCTCTACTTCCGAAAATCAGCCTCGTATTAGAGGACAGCAAAGAGCAGGTCCGGAATCTTCTCCAGACGATAATGCAAACTACTATTATTTCACCATCGACGACCAACTCATCTACCTCTCATTTTTCCAAGACTGGGGTCCTTTGAATTTATCTATGGTTTACAAAGCTTGTATACTCATCCATGAGCTCCTCGAGGTAAGAGGCGATCTTGAACATGCTGCTTCCTCGTGTGCCGTCTGTGCACGTGCTACATTTACATCTAACTAACAACTTTGCTCACAGGATAAAGATTTGGCGAGTCATAAACTAGTCTTATACTCGTCAGATGATCCGAGAAGGAAAGCCAATGCTGCCTTGCTTATGGCACTCTATGTGGTATGATCTATTGTCCGAGTTTCTTGAGACAAGTCACTAATGCCAAGTCCAGATGATTGTGCAACACCGGACACCTTGGGATGCTTTTCATCCAATTGCAGAGGTTGAATTTATGCCATTTCGGGATGCTGGTCGCGGTCCTTCAGATTTCAATCTTAATATTCAGGATTGTCTTTGGGGGATTTGGAAAGCTATGCAAAATGGCCTTTGCAATATGAACGAGTTCGATATTGAGGACTACGAGTACTACGAGAAAGTGGAAAATGGTGATTGGAACTGGTTGACACCAAATTTCATTGCCTTCGCCTCGCCAGTGGACACAAATTGGATCAAACAACAGAAAGAACCATGCCTTCTATCTTCATCCACAAGCTCCAATCTTGCTTTGCAACGCAAACTTCCGACACCTTTCCTCAGTTGTCTGGACTACTTTGAGAAGCGGAACATCAAACTCGTTGTTCGTCTCAATACTGAACTATATGACCGAAAAACCTTTCTAGATCGCGGGATCGACCACATGGAACTTTACTTTGACGACGGCACCAATCCGACGGATGAAATCGTCAGGACATTCATCAACATTGTTGATCGTATCGTCGAGAGTGGCGGTGTCGTTGCTGTTCATGTACGTCATTTCCTTTTTTTGGATTGGTTGATGCTCATTCTATTTAGTGCAAAGCTGGTCTGGGACGGACAGGAACATTGATTGGAGCTTACCTCGTCTGGAAATACGGGTTCACAGCCAATGAAGCAATCGCATTCATGCGTATTGTAAGACCGGGAAGTGTCGTTGGTCCACAACAACAGTACATGTACCTCAAGCAGCTCGAGTGGACGAAATGGGCTGCAGTTGATGAGTTGAAGGGGCAGGAGCCGCAGACCAAAGCACAAGCAGCTCCAGCGGTTGCTACACCTACAACCGTTGACGCCTATCCTACGCAACCCACTAAAGCAGATGACGAGTCTAGCGCTATGCAACTCACTCCACCACCGTCAATAGTTGCTCTACCACCAGTTACACCAAGTCGACACGTTGCTACTGCAGCTGCCAAGGCAAACGATATCGCACCTCCTGGACAGCCCCGTAAAACCCCTCTTGCCAAACGTCTCGCTCAAGATTCGGACGACGAAGACGAATCGGCAGACGTTCTTCCAGAACTGGGTGTTGCTCCTACACGGAAGATCAAGGCGGTGCCAACTTCACGGGGAGGTGCTCCATCCAGTGCGCCGGCCAACACACGTATTACGAGGTCGAGTGTTGCCAAAACGACTGGCACAACGATTCAAGTACCGGAATCCCCAGTCAAAGGTTCACGCCCGAACAAGATTCCAAGGCTTGCCACTACAAGGACGACGGCTGCTTCACGAGCCTTGGTCTTGGCCAACGAGTCAGAACCAACATCGATGCGAACACGATCTCAGCGCAGCGTTATAGCTCCCCCACCCTCCCGGCTACCCACCATGGTGCACAAGCGAGCCCAATCTTCATCTCTTAGTGACGTCGCAAACATCAAGAACAATTCCAAAGCATCTGATTCTTGGGTGGCTAATAATACCGCAGCTGTTATTGCCCCCGCTTCCAAGTCTCAACGACCCGGCTTGCGGAGTGTGCGACGACGACGCAGCAGTTTTAGCTCTGCCGACGTTGTCGCTTGACCTTTCAATGCAGCTCTTAATATTAGCATTTTTTTATACGCTTTAATATACAACGTTTAATCTAACAATTATGGAGGTAATAAAGTCACCATGACAAAACCAGATAGGTTCTGGATTAACAACGGAAACCTCAGGAACACATCCAACCAAGCATCTCATATTGCATTTGCTCCTTCCATCTTCAGGATGTCTCAAATGGAACGTCTCCCATCCAGCTTGACACCCGTTGATTGACGCGTTCGCTTATCTTCTGGTCATGTTCTTGAACAACCCTCGCGAAAAGCGGGTGGTTAGCTGCGTAGTGTCTTGCAAACGTGATTGGGTCCATTTTGTCGTCCCTGGGAGTCATTGTCAGAACCTGAAGTGAGAGTCACGGATCGGTCGGAGTCAGCGAACGTTTGTTTGACTGCGTTTACGTAAAGATCTTGCAAGGACATGCTTGTACCGGCCGATTGGCCCATTCCATCATGGTTTCCCCCAGGCTGGTGAGGGACTGTGGTATCCTCTGGGTGGTACATCGGGGCCCCCAGCCATACCGTCACTACCGCCAGGAGGATGTGAAGATACGGTAGTGCTGGATACGGCTGCCACAGAAAGGCGGCTAGAGTATTCCTGGAGTCTCTGGACTTCCTCAAGGCTCAGTACGACAGGAAGATTTGAACTGTGCTGGACATGTTAGTGTTACATGTTCGCCAAGAAGGATAAGATCCGCACCCTTCAGCACTGGGTAATCTGGCAAAACCACTACCCAACTAGGTCTCTTATCTTTCCACCCGCCTATTTCGATCGCCAAATAGCGCTGGTGTCTGAAATATGGGATGCGGTTGTATGGGGATCCTCGTATGGGACAGGGATAATTTAGGCAATTTACACCGGCCTGATGCGATCACTCGGCAGATCATGTGACCAATCAATCTGGTCCTCCTTTCCTGTCGGGGCCTTCCCCCTTCAAAAATGCGTAGACATCGTTTGTATTACATGGGGTTGTGTGTATATAGGACCACTTGCAGCTGAGAACAGCATAACATGCAGATGTGTGCTTCCTCACACCTTTTCCTCCTCCTCTGCCATGGCACATCAGGAATTTGGACGATGTCTTAAACCACCTTTCAGTACCTTTAGCTGTCTTTAATGACTTGAATGCCTTGAG
>QDKV01005390.1_pt1 | contig 97177 bp, 115 predicted proteins | sample 1861101 | NCBI WGS metagenome assembly QDKV01 (sample SAMN04275158, study PRJNA302643) | Fungus metagenome, whole genome shotgun sequencing project. | isolation source: fruitbody | host: Mallocybe terrigena | place: Sweden | collected 2013
GAGCGTCCTGGACGCCTTCGTGCACGATCCATTAGTAGAATGGGAAGATGAGAAACGTAAATTGGTGAGGGGCCTTGTTGTGCTTTGTCTGCAATGTGTTTATTTGGGAACAGGATCGTGAGCCGTCTCGCCGCAACACCTCTAGTGCGCCAAAACCCAAGACAGACCTGCGCATTTTGGCAAAAAAGTCTTTGAACCCGATTGAAAAGAAATTGAAAGGAATTTATTCGAACAATAGCAAAGAGAGGCATGAGCGGGAAGTATCGACGAGTAATCTAGTGCAGATGATTATACAAGAGGCATCCGACCTCAGTAACCTGGTGAGTTGTGGTCGGGGATTCTATGTTGTGTAATTGATAATCTCTGTCAGGCGAGAATGTATCCCGGGTGGGCTCCATGGCATTAGGCGATTCAACTATCGCGTCGGTCTCGAGATCTCATTAATTATTGTACAATAGTTTCATTCATTTCTGTGAAGTCATCTGTAAAGCAACACAAATTAATCATCTTTATCCGCTATCAGCTTTTGCAATCGTTCGAGTTCCTGCTCGCCTTCGATCAACCTTTTGTGCCATTTGGCGTGCTCCTCTACGAGTTTCTTCCGAGCTTCTTCCAACCTTTCTAATTCATCTTTCACCATAAGAGTGTTAAACTCCGGAACTCCTCCTCTGGACGCTTCTAAAGAGTTTGGATTAGCCAAATGGAACGGCACAGGCTTTGTCCTTGTCTTTGGCAGAGGAGTAGGCGGGTGTGCAGTTAATACATTCAGAAAATTCTGAAATGGGTCGCTGAACAAGATCTCATCGTATTGCCAGGAGTGAACAGGGCCCATTTTCATCGCAACGTCAAGAGGAGGTATTTCTGGTTCGCCTGACGCTGTCCAGGGGTGGAGTTTAAGGTGATGGTAGAGTGAGATAGCCTTTTCGCCTGACTCGGGTACAAAGGTTATGCGAATCTGGACTTCGAATTCACCCCAGCTGAGGTACGATGATTACTATATAGAAAGAGAAAGGTCTATTAAGAACATGATTTACCCTGTTTCCGATATCTCAAAGGGTGGTTTGTCGATGTCTGGTCGCACGTTCGCAGTAAGTTCATAAAACCAAAACAGCTTTAAATGACATACTCCGAGATGGACTTGGATACGTCTCATGCAGCTTGAATGTGACTCTCTTTATGAAATAGCTGAGATCATCCGCCCCTCCAACCTGGTCTGAAACAGGTGCAGAAGCAGCGCTCCGCACGGCGAGAGTCCACCTGTGTGTGTGGTCCGGATGTTCAGACGACTCACGCTCCTTCTGGGTTAAGACCACGGCAGTGTTGCCATAGATGATTGGTCTGAAAATGCTCAACCCCTTGGTAAGAAGATAAAATGTCAGAAATAGGAGAATTTATCGCGTCTCAAGAGTAAGTCGCGCACTCTGACACGGACGCGATCTGCATTCGACATGGATAAAGCCAAAGAGTGAAAGCCGGCAGCTCCCGAAACGGACCGTCGTAAAGCGTTGGGGCACTCGCCAAGCATCTCAACACTTTCCGCAACCGCGAACGAAAATGGGTCTCCTATCGCCCCTCTACAACTGTAGGTTTTGAACCGTGTGGCCGGAAATGAATTTTCACGATTTTCAGTGCCCAATCATGTTCCTGAGAAACAACGAATGTACCAGGTAATGATTAATATCTTTGCATTCTTTTCGTGTTTTCTGACCTGCGTTCAGAACACCGCAAAACCCATAATGTTACGAGGGCCTCGCTCGGGACTCTATGTCGGTTAGCACTAGCCTTCGCATATACCATCCTGGCTTCAACATTCACCTTGTTTCTACGTCTAGGTGTCTACGGCATTATGTTTGCTACTGGAATGTTTGCGACGGCATATTCCATAGTCAACCTAGTGAAGGTGTGTGCATATTGGACTTGATGGGAGTTCACGGAACATCTACACCTCTTTTCTAGGGCCAAGCAAAGGTGTAATCGGTTCAAATAGAGATGTTTTCCTTATGGGCATCGTAAAATCTTTTTTTCTAGTCTGAAACTCGAGGTCTTTGTTTTATACGTTCACTAGACTTTAACACCTCTATTTTTTTAATTCTCCGGGTAACCGTACCAATCGTCTCAACTGTTTTGATATCGTGGGCGATGAGCGTTGTTGGTCGAAAAGCACTGTGAAGACCGAAACGTTGCTAATTCCGGTGTCAGACTGTTCGTTGATATGGCTGACTCCGGCTGTCCCGCTGGTCAAGAAGCTGTGCAGAGTTGTGATTGCTTTTACCCAACTCCAGTCCTCGCGACTTAATCGCTTAAATTCGTGCAGGACAATTCTGTAGTCCCTCAACCATTTTGCTTCCGATCCACAGTCGCTAAGAAAATATTCGAACTAGCTGGGAAACACCCACTGACAGTCGAAATGTCAATTTCAATCACCAGCATAGGAAGCGGAAGTACGAACTTGGACGATGAAGAGTGTCCTGATTACGAAGCGGTAGTTACCAATAGCAAAAGGTATGTTGGACCTTGTTGGACACGACGTGCTGCGAAGTTGATGAACTGCCAACCTTCATCATAACTCATATTACTCTCATATTGCGCTTATTACCGTGTCCTTATCGTTCTGGTCGCTAAATTATGATAATGTCGGGCTTTTGTGAACGTACCCCTACTGCCCTTTCCTTCAAACCTTTTCGTCGCCGTTTCAATATTCTCAAGTAGCGCGGACATGCTCGGAAGGGGTGAGCGATACTCGAATTCATTCATAGATGGTGCTCTACATTCTGTAGCACATTCAAGGTTTGTTTTATTTTCCAGACTCGTGCGGAAATATCAAAGATAACATCAAGCCCTAGTGTTCAACGAAGACATGCAAGAACACCCGCTCGTTTTGAACGGTACAACTACACCTACCGCTTAATGGCGAACGCACCGATGGAGTTGATCATTTCGTGTGTTGCCCTTGGACCTTGTGACTTTCTTTCCAACAGTTCTGATCGTCCTTCTTTCCTACTTCTCAGAGTGGAGCCACAATCGGGCAAGCCCGTTCCTGGAAAATACACCTTCCGACTATCATTCAAAACTAATGGAATCGAAAGAGATCTGTGCGAGCCAACGACAAAAATACTAAGTGTGGACCCTCGGAAGCTCGACTTTGTCGTCTTGTTCGTTGCAGATTCTTCATTCCAGATCTAGAACAGAAGTTGACGCCAACATTTTTTTTTCGTTTATTTGCCTACTTTAGCACCTTTCCGGGAAAACCAAGTTACCCTGCTGGTTGCCTATGGTCTCTCCGAGTTTGGCTACGAGTAAACGGGGTCGATCATCGTATTTTTGGGGAAGACGAACTATGGGTGGGCAGGGACCCTGACTTCAATTCAATAGCGGAAGCCTCGTTTGCTAGGTTGAAAGCTGCGGAGGGAGATAAGCAACTCTACAACGCATATGTGGGAAAGGCACTGGTGACGTTTGTGGTGAAGTACGCACGAACCTTTTTTAAAAGTTCGACCCCAAAGCTCTGACGACTTATCCAAACAGGTGGAAGTGCATTAGTGGCAATCTATACAAATACTCCATGGGATATGAAGCAAATGGCGTTGGGGACCTTCTGTTTGACGACGTACGGCTACGGTTAGACGCGGATCCCCAATCGCTGAGCTTTGTCATCTTGTTTGTGTTCCTTTCTCCTTCAGAAATGGGTCTCAATCTGAACTTTCAATGCCAGCTCGATACCCTCTAACTCCATCCCCTCTGGCGCATCACACAAGCTCCGTGTCTGGATTCGCTCACCCGTCCCCATCAATACCCCAACGCCATCCTATGCACTCCCCTATGATGACTCCTATATCTACCAACGTATCTGGTGTACTGATGGCCTCAAAATAGGCGGCCGCCTCGATTTCGAATCTCTGGGCGTGAAAATGGTTATGGGCTTTCCTGTGGGCGGTTCCGAGACGGTCCTGATGCCCGTACCCGTCATCACGCATTCTGCTTCGATGGATTTGCGCAGTCCAACGCGGTCGACAACAAAGGAGAAAAGGCATGGCTATGGGTTTGGTGATTGAACCGATGATTCCGTTTCGCACTTCTTTTCATTCAGTCTTCGTTTATCATTGGACACATGGTCAGTTAATTGGTTTGGAACTGTAAGATAAGTCTTCTACACAATCGCCCGTCAAGCAACCTGGTGTGCTTTTATCATGTATTTTTAAATTATTGTGTCAATAGTAAATTACGATCGTTGTGGCCTTATGAAAGCAATATTAACTTCTTTGTTTTGTCAAATGGAAGACCATTCCAAATTTCAGCTATGAGAACTACAATTACAATAACCGGTACAGGATGCCTCAAGAGATTCAAAAGAACAACTTCTTGCACGAAACACGATAGGACACGATAGTGATATCTCCTGGACATTTAATCACCTAACTTCTGAGCGAAAAAGTCGGACCATTCTTTTTCGTCCCAGCTGCTTTCGATTTGGCTTTGGTAAAGGCCATCCCAAAGGACGGATGGCGAAACGTGGATGCTGTTTTGTCTTGAGAATTTGACTAGGATCATATCAGCACTGTGATTTGAAAGACAAAAGAAAGCCCTACTCGTATATTTTAGATCATCTGTTACAGCATTACCTCCGTTTGGAGTTCCTTTAAGTTCAAGCAGATCCTTGAATACTGAGATGGTGGCTGCGGGCAAGACATCTGAAGCGAGCTGAGCAAGCTTCCCGCGAATTTGGCGAGGGGTCAGATCCTGACTGGGGATGTCGAAATATTCTTTCTGGTTATCAAATAACTGGACATGATCACAGTAAATCTATCAATTATTTTGAATCGTATCAGAAAGGAGCAAGTTACAGCCAGGCTATACGGCCAGAAGTGTTCTGGAGAAGCACGGAGCGCCTGTGGATGGTAAAATAAATGTGTTAGAGAGCCTTTAGACTATTTAGATGCTTACAGCAAGGCCAGCTTCGTGTGTAATCGTTGACGCGACGTGCCAAGGTTGGACTTGTGGTCTGACAATGACCTTGACCTTACCATCGTATCGAGACTTCAGGAGGATAGGCTTGACGATCTTTTCCAATTTGTACGCAATCTTGGCACTGTTTGTATATAAAAAATCCATTCACAGCATATATCCAGGATGGACTACCTGTATGGGCAAACATAATCCACTATCACAGAATAATCAGTGATATGTGATGGTATCTCAGAGATTGAAGATTTTTACAGAACACTTCTAAAGTATGCACCGCATTTGAGTTTCCAATAATAATCAAAGGCTTCAGAGATGGTTGCAGAGCCATATCAGATGGTGGGCGTCTAAGTTTAAGTTAGAAGCGAAACATCTCACGTGTTGCGTTTTTGCACGCATACAATTGATACCTGTCAGAACCGAAGGTATAGGGAAAATGCCCATGGACTTTGCGACATTCGTTGTACAGTTAAACGACGCCATTCTTTTCGAGAACGGTCCCAATTTGGCATATCTTCTCCGTCCAACAAGTCCACACGGAAAGGATCTCGTTAAAGAGTTCCGGAATCCAACGGTGCGTCCTCGTCGCAACTACTTGGTGATCGCACAGTTGATAGAACGACGGTGTTTTAGCGTGCTTCTTTTAGTCGTTTTGAAGGATGCATTCTGTCACCTTGGGACGACATTGCCATTCAATACGTTCTGGTGTGCACACATGTTGCAAAGCGGCGGTATTCTGAAGCATTCAAGGAAGAATCCCAGCTCGTAACGTGAATTTCTTACCCCGGACTTTTTGATTGTCACCGACTAATGCTGTTCGTTTTCGCCCAGGCTGTTCTTTAGATTCTTTACGGAAAACCGAGGCTGGACTCTTCCAGCGCTTTTCTCAATATTACGAGATCTCCGTGATTTGGCAATTGATGTTTGTTGTCCCATCTCCGATCACTTGTCTTCTGGTTGAGCAATTACCCAATCTGAAGGGTTTTTTTTGTGTTCTAGGCAGATTCACATGCGAAGTATACCAACGAAAAAAGTGATTGTATGGAAGAGTCAGCTAGGATCATAGCAAAAGCGTTTGGGTGCTGTATGACGGATAGGTTTGCTATTTTTTTTGGTTCTATCTGCCATATCGCAGCATAATTATTCATCCGGTTTTGCAGAACATCGCCTCCTGACCAATCAAGGAAGTGGGGAGTGTATTATGTGGTCGGTCTGATACTAAAATCCTATTTTCGGGCAAGTCTTTTTTGTATGTGCCATGCATACGAATCTCTCCTCATTGCTTTCTAGATAAAACGGATATCACTGTCCAAAAGCATTTTGCGAGCTTTGGACGCGAACAATGATATTCCCCCGCTAGTTGTCTATCCTAAATCTCATCAGGTAAGACACAGTTTCCCAAGAAGCAGTGATAATTTTAATTCTTTCCTGAAAGGTTACCTATAGATACTATATCGGCATGCTTAGTTTTCTGAATGAAGAGTTTGCGAAAGTAAGCGTTGTGTGGTTCATGACCCAATAAACTGAATTTTGTCTGCCGTAGTCAGAGGAAGAGTTAACACTTGCTTTTTACAGCTGCCACATTGGTGCGAGCACCAATCAAGAGTATGTCCAGATTATTCTTCTTTTTCCCAACCTCATCTGATCTTTTGACTTGTCGAGGCGAATTCTTGCCTACCTTATTCCTCTTCGAATCCTGAAAGGTCATCTGCCCTCGTCTGAGTTACTTGACCGCTTTCCTCTCCTCAAGGACCTTTTCTCCCCCTTTATAGCGGCCATAAGAAAAGGTGACTTGAAGGCGTACGACAGTGCCCTGGAGCAATGGGAAATGAGACTACTGGAGCTCAACCTTTGGCTTTCCTTGGAGAAAGCAAGAGAGTTGTGTATGAGAGGATTGTTTAGAAGAGTGTACGTGTTGCTTTTGACTACCCCCGTTCTTTCCGACTTTTGATATCTGACTCCCCACTCTTTGCCGCATCCTCAACTCCCAGTTGGGTAGCCACTGGTAAAGGGACCCGTATCCCTATCTCGCTTTTCCACACGGCACTCCGGGTGTCAGGACTCGACGTGCCGGAGGAAGAAGCAGAATGTCTTGTTGCAAATCAGATCTATAAGAATTTCATGAGAGGGTACATCAGTCATGAGAAGCAGATGGTAGTGCTCGCTTCGGTGAATACGTTCCCGAAAGTGGCGGACCTACCTTCGCCTTTGGCTAATCTCTGAATTTCTTGCTTCCATCTGTATACATAAATGATAATACTGTACATCTGAATCGCAGATAGGATTCTCATAACAAAAGTGCATTAAGCAAGTCGAAATTAAATTACAGCGCAATCGTACATACAGATACGGTAGAAAATCAACAACATTTAACCTTGAGCAAAATGGTAGTAGCATATACATGTTTCAGAGCGTTGCGTACCAGACGGCTCGATCTGAAAAAGCAAAAAAAAAGGTGCATTATGCCCTCCTATGCTTCCTCTGTCTCGTGGATGAACGCTTTGGGGCTGGCCCAGTCGCAGCCAACTCGCGCTCGCTGTCGGTAGCAACGGGAGTCGGAGACTTGGTAGAGGCGGTAGCGGCAGATTTAGAAACTGAGCTCGAAGCTATCCCATTTGATTTGGGAGGTTTAAGTTTCCGACTCGGAACCGGGTCATCTGATTTTGGGGCCGGAGGTGGTGGGACAACAACAGCCTGGGCAACGGGAGCTTTGACCTCTTCTTTGGCCTCAACAACGGCTGGGTCCTTCTTTTCTTGATTATTCTTTTGGGGCCTGTGCAGGAGTCCAATGATAAGCGAGCCTATACCACCAGTCACGACGACCAAAAGCCAGCGGGGAATGAGTATGGCGATGTTGTAGATTCTAGTGAGAATGTTTGCAAAGTGGTCGAGAATATATTCCCTGACAAGAAACTATTAAACAATTGCGGCTAAAAAAAAATGTGACCGTACCTTTCGCCTCCTGGGGAATATGGTGAGGACCAGGGGGCGGTGCCGAGATATTCTTTGGTTCTAAGGAACTTGCGTAGGGTGTCGTCACGGAGTCGGATCTGGAAGTGGTGGTAAAAGCGAAGAGTTTTGCCTCGGTCGGTCAAGATGACGAGATAGGGTGCCCTGCAACGGGGAAAAAACAAAACAAGTCAATCCACCTCGAGATATATGGATTAGAGGCGAGAAAAAAGCGCACCGCCAGATGTTCCATTTAGTGGTGATACGGGTGACATTGAGGTAGTCGATGCGACCCCACTTTACGTGCGGCAAGTCGCCTGCTACTTGGGATTGGTTATACGCCGAGTCGAAGTTTTCGTCGATGAGTTTAGAGTACTCGTCTTGTTTTGCAGCTTGGCCTGTGCTATTTTGACCGGATGCCACGCGTTAGAGATGAGGTGAAGGCGAGATAGGGGGGGAAAGGGCGTGCATACATGATTATCACCCAGACCCTGTCTTTCTCTTGTTGAGGCGTAAGACGCTCATTGACAATCACATCTTGATAATTGTCATCTGTAATCAGCTGGACCCTTTCGTCCCAGAGCTTTTCGTTCAACCGCTCAGAGATGTTCACTCCGAATGAGCTGAACAAGGCTTCAGCTGGTTTGGAGGTAAGGAGCTTGCCCAAAAATGAGTTTGCGGTGGCGGATGGGGTCGCTGCAGATGCGGATTCTGTGGCGACAGATGACTGTCCTGGGACATAAGCTTTTGCTGGAGAATCAGCGGCGGGTTTCGCCTTCTGGCCTGGAGACCACCCTGCAGAAAAATATTGGGCTGTGGCAGATCCTGTAAAGAGGAAGAGGCTGAGCGTTGCTGCTGATAACTTCATGATGGTAGCAGAGACCAAACGATGGGGGGAACGGGTGAAACTACGTTGTATGCAACCGTGGCGTGTTGTACGTGCGTGGCCGGACTAACACGCGTGTTGGCAGCTGTTCGGTCTTTTTTGGGCGCGGCACACCCATTTACTGCCACAACACAGGACGCAGTTGCCGTCCAGCTTCATTCAATTTCTGACATGCGTCGTCCCCAAAATTGGCTTATCTTATGTCCTCTACTTTATCTCATTTCATGGGTATTGGCCGCACCCACCGAGGACAGTATGTCGACGCAATCTGAGAAGAATTTTCTCTAATATAATGATCTTTTACAGTTCCATCAGCAGCCTCTTTCTATATCCCCTCAATACCTCACATTCATGACAATCCAGATATACCACCATTACAGATGTACGGCGGACACCTCTCCGCAGATCCCAACATTACGAGCGCGTCTCCTACTGACGTAACATCACATTTGTATTTCTTCATGGTCAAAAATAGAAGGACAGCGGACAAGCAGAGATTAATCTTCTGGTTTAATGTGAGGCCCACCTCAGTTTTTCGCATGGTTACATCTCATTTATTTTAGGGAGGGCCGGGGTGTTCGTCATTTGACGGTGCGATGATGGAAGTAGGACCATGGCGGTGGGACGGAAAGTCGGAATATGACTTTTGGATAAAACCTGGAGGTTGGGAAGAGTATGCGACTATCGTATACGGTGCGTCTTTCCATGCCTTTCGAACTGTCTTGCGTTCAAAAATTCATTATCATCACAGTTGATCAGCCTGCTGGTACAGGTTTCTCGTACACGAGCACAGATCGTTACGTTCATACAGTAGACATCGTAAGTAGCCCAGGACAATTATGGTCTTGAATGTCGTGATAATGTCCAATCATCTAGATGCAAGCTCAGGTAATGGAATTCATGAAGAACTTTTACGAGGTCTTCCCGGAATATCGGACTGTAGATGTATGGAACAGTCATGAATTTTTCCTTCTAGTTCAAGATTCATATTCCTTACCAGACCTACCTTGCTGGCGAGAGTTTTGCGGGACAATGGATACCTTACATCGGTACATCAATCCAATTCGCTGACCCTCTCATAACTCAAGTTATCATCAGCTGATGCCATTCTGGAATCAACGTTGAATACACCTTTAAGAGGTATTGCCATCGGAAACGGTTGGATTGATTCGAAAGAACAATACCTCGCCTACCTTGATTTTGCCATAAAAGTTGGATTACTCGAAGAAAACTCGCAGGTATTTTTTCTCTGCCCCATCTGCCAGAATTCAAGCCTATTTCATCTCGTTGTGCAGAACTGGGAAAAAGTCAAAGATGAGCACGACAAATGTAGTACCGCCCTCGACAAATTACACTCCATTCCCATGGCCGTCCAGGAATGCAAAGGAATTATGCATTCCATTATGAGAGCAAAAGATTTCAAGAAGGATGGGCAGAATATGTGTCTTAACATGTATGATATCCGCTTGACGGACACATCTCCGGCATGTGGGATGAATTGGCCCCCAGAGATGCATGCAGTTACAACGTTCCTCGATGTGAGTCTATCTATCTGCTTGCTTTATTAGAGAACCAGAAAAAATAACTGAGTCTTTTATCCGTCCTACGAAAGCGTCCTGAGGTCGTTAGTGCATTGCACGCCACCGCGCATCCAGGCAGCTGGGTTGAATGTAAACACCCTGTGCACACCGCTTTCTCGCAACGTACGACAGACGCATCTGTGGCCGTGCTACCGAAGCTTTTAAGCAAAATACGCGTATTGGTCTTTGCTGGCGATCAAGACCTTATATGCAATTATCTAGGTTTAGAGAATATGATCAAGAAATTGACATGGAATGGGGGAACGGGCCTTGGGGTGAGTCTTTTCTTTTTCCCCTTGACTCTGAATCTGAATTTTTTTTTGGGGGGGTAGTCTGTACAGACGCAACAGTATAGTGTGGATTCTAAAGCGGCTGGTACTTGGGTTTCATCCAGAAACCTAACATATGTCAAGGTAGAATTCCCCCCACCTTCCTTCTCTCGCTCCTTTCATTGAACCCAAGCTCTCTTTCCGATTTTAGCTCTTCAATGCGTCGCACATGGCACCTTTCGACATCCCTCACGTAACGCATGACATGATGCTCCGATTCATGAACGTCAACTTTACAGCTCTAGTCGATGGGTCAGCGAGGATACCCAGTGCGATTGGTAGTGATGCGAAGCCAGTCTTTGTAGAGGACCAGAACGCCAAAGACGGCGCCCCTGTATCAGCGAAGACACCACAGCAGAATAAGGCAATGTGGGAAGGTTGGTTTTCATCTTCGGCTTTTTTATTTTTGACTTGCTGACGTTATTGTTAAAGCTTACTATAACGCAGGCTCAGCGGCCCTCGTCCTCGTTATCGTCTTTATCGTCATTGGCACTGTTGTCTGGTGTCGTTTGAGACGGAAGAGGGTGCGATTGTCACCGTCTCAAGAAATCCCGGAAGAAAATATACCGCTTACTTCGACCAGAGGAGTGGAAGACGATGATGAGACCATTGGGAGGAGTGTAAAAGGAAAGGAAAGGGCACGGGGTGATCAAGAGTCGGTACCGCTTAATGGGAAGGTAAAGAGAGGGGAAGGACCATCGGAAGAAAGGATATTTGATGTTGGTGATAGTGATGAAGAGGATTACAAGCCTAGAAAATGAAAGAGGTTCTGTGGCATATAGTATAACATTATTCTGTATTTTGAGGGGGGTTTACACTGAGGATGTCCGAAAGCAGGTTAATAATTCTATATGAAAAGTATTATAACTTTGAATACGTATTTACAGTCTTGTCCTCGTCATGGTTTAACCAAACCGTCATAACCACATAGTGGCATAAAATTTACGGCAGGTACAGGAATATGACGATACAATGCAAAAAAAAAAGAACGCCCCGAATTCCACAATTCAGAAACTCAAGAGGACATCCTTCAGCATTGCTTAATCTCGTGAGCTGTCCGACAGGTAAGCCAGACAACCTCGCTCCGTCAACCAGAATGATAACAACGCCATACAGCTGAGCTAACGACTGTCGCTCTCCCCTATATGAGGGGAGCGTTGAACGCTTCGAAGGGTTGAAAGGACACTTGAAGAAAAGAGAGATTTTTTTGGGTGAATTTATAGGAAGGCGGAGTTTGAATATGAGCACGTGAAATTTTTTTGGCGAGGCCCCCTTCATGACAATGATACTGGACTGCCTTGGTCAACTAACCTGTCTTTTGATGGTTCTGGGTGCAAAAAGCCTTTAGCTCTCATACCAACCTTACAAGACCCCCCAACGTGTTGAACGCCATAAATACTATAGTGAAAGTGACGTCCGAGTGACATGTGACATGTGATGAGTCACATCTCTCGACGTCACTGAGCCAAGCACCATGCAGGCCAGGTTTTCTTTTCACCCACCTACCCGTCCCGCTTTCTCTCCCCTTACAGCCCTTTGTCCTAGCACATGGGCTCTGCGTCTTGTGTAGTAAGTATCCCTTCTCATTTCAAAAAGACAAACCAGGTGATCACACGATCCGCAATGGTCAAGAAACCCACCGCCCATTGCAACTTGCTTCGGATATCTTACATGAGTCCGTGGCTAGTGTCATGCACTGTTGCCCAACCACTGCACTCCGCTCACATTCATACTCACCACATTTTCATATAGTATACATTTATATTTAGCTATATGCTTCCTACGGCTGTCCTATGCTCCATAGACGACCGATGTAAAAAAGATTGTTACCTATCATACGGAGCCAAAACAGTTTCCTCCCCAGCACTAATGCGAACAGGATGGGTGCATCGTGCTTAGTGGCGTCAGGTTGGAAAGAAAAATGGTAAGATAAGAAAGTTTAAATTTTGAGGAAGTCCTGACACTCTTGCTGGAATGGTTTAACCTCGTCGAGGTCAACAATTTATTTTCGACAAATCATACAGCTCGATGGCGAGGTCAGAAAGGCCATTTGGTCGACCTTTTAGGGATTTTATGTAGGCCGCAAAACAGGGTGGTCTTCGAGACGTCCTCTAATTCTCCAAGTACAGAAACAGTGGCAGAACTACACAACTTAGACACAAAATCACGTTTCACTGGATTCAGCCATGCGAATACGAGAATCGAAACTCGTATTTATAAAGCTTGAAGCGATTTGTTCACGGTAACGTCATACTGAATTGTGTCCCCTTCGATGCACGTCTTTCTCCCCCTTGCTCTCTTTTTCGCACATTACTGTGCTTTTGCTGTTGTGGTATGTGTAATGGCTTCCATAACTCATGAATAAAAGGTAGGCGACAATGATCCATTCGTTGAATCTGGGATAACTTCACTGTTCAGAATCATAGGAGCCATAATTCTTTGACCACGGAAAGTGATCGCAATATTCAACTAGGGCTGCAATATCAAAAAATGGAGCTGAAACAGGAAGAACTTCTATGAGATTCATGAAAATTATAGTCGTCGTTGAATCCCAGAGTTTTCCAGCTAAACATGGCAGTGAAAGTGCTTTCGTTACTACCTTATCTTTGTGACGGTCTCCAGGCATGAAATTTATTAGAGCTTAATCCCTTACTTCGGCTTCTTTCACAGATGTTGCAATTTGGCACAGAATATGACCGTAATATCTACGGGCATGCGAAGCAACAGAAAGAAGAATATAAAGGCCTCTTTGACACCAGAATTTGCAACAGCTAACCATGGCCTCCTTCAAGTTTGAAGCACTTTTGTTACTATCTCTTCTTCTGCTCCTTTTGGTACCCATGGTGCAGCCCAGACTTCACAGGGTTGTGTTTGGACTGGTGCGTAGTATCGTTATTCCGACTCGGAGTCTTCAGGCCTTACGTCCGCCTCTTTCACAGCCGCTGCAGAGAATTGCGATGACGTACGTTGTCCTGAAGAGACAATAGAGGCCACTAGAGGAGTAGCCGGGATTTGTCCGAGTGATGGTGTATTTGTTGCCATTCTTGTTCTGAAGCCTTCCCTCAGATCCACCCGACTTGGAAGTGTGTAGGAAAGGAATGAAAAAGCTCTGCTGCCCCAGGGACATTCAATTGCAGAAATGTGAGTTTACCTTTCCTTAATAATTCCAACTCAGCCTCTCATCATTGTCCTCGATTGGCAGGCGAGTGGAGTGGAATAGCCCCATTCTGCAATTCGATCTGCTCTAGGGGCAAAACGGAACTGGCCAAAGATGGCTGGGGAAATGGATTACCCTGTCTGTGGGGGTGTAAGTCGTTCTGTTGCGAAGTTTTGAGTTAGGAAACAGCAGCAGAATCAACAAGTTTAGTCTGTTGGTATTGGCTATTACTTATGCAGACGTTTCGCAAATTACCATTTTGTGAGTTGTGCATAAAAATCACAAAATTCCGCTGGCGACTATAGCTACGACCACAATTCTCCCTCTTTCCCGACCTTCCATCCCTCCGGACCCTCCCATGTCACCGTCATCCCTCTTTCCTGTCTACGTCGTCATCTTTTACCATCTCAAACATCAGAGATCAATGGGCGCGCTTAAACCTTCTCGCCATTGATTCCCAATTAACATGGGCAACCCCAGAGCCTCGTGACGATGCATGGTCATGGGTTCCATCACGCTTGACCTCAAGGATATACAGATGGCTAAGGGCATCGGGAAAGAAGACCCTTGATTGTGCGATAAACTCCGGCAGTGACATAGCGGGCAGAGCAGAGAGATTTTCCAGCCGTTAACCAGATATAGAACAGCCATTTTGAGAACCCAGAATTTTCACATATGGAGGCGAATGCTGCAACCGCACATGCTCTCCGGGATTTGGACATTGCAACCAAAATTTTGCCAATCATGTCCGGATTGGATCTGGCCTCTATCTGTATCATCATAAAACAATCGTGCGGGACTCTGGCAGGTCCATTTTTCAGTCCTCTTGCAGCCTTCCTTGAGATGGCGAATCCAAGTCTAGCGATGATTCTGCGCGATAGCCGAGATCGCAAGGACGACGCACTTCCTGTAGCTTTGCGGTCGGATCTTCAAGTCGCTACGCTTGATACCGTCGGACCAGGCCGACTTCTACATCAGGCATACTCTGTCGCTGGGCGTGGTGTTGAGAAGGCACTCGGTCAGGCTGCACATCAGCTTGGATTGGGTCCTACTGCTACCTCATGTCGTATCGAGAAAGCTTTCGGTGACGACAATCCCACGAGACAATCAAGGTTGGATAGCCTCTACGATTCATTCCAACCAGGCAGGACCATAGAAAATGAACGCCTCTTGCGCACGCTGAAACATGATTGCCAAAAACTCTTGGAATACGCCCTTCCGTGAGCTGTCACCGTTTCACTATCATCTTAGTCCCCTTGGAATCTGATTTTTTTGAATAGCTCGCAATCGCTGGCCACCCAGATCCAGACTTTCAGGAGCATTATCGTGTTGACGACACGCTACCCAGGCCTCAGGCGTATTTTCGTCCAATCTCCCAACATAAACGAAGTGGCAGGTTCGCCTGATGCGATCTGTGAACTTTGGCGAAGCACAGAATATGATTATGACAAGACTTCACGTTTTATCCTCGAGTTTGCTGCTCACTGTCTTGCAACAAGCGACATCAATACCGACTTGGAGGGCATTCGTCCGAGTCGGCTGGGTTGCACATATGAGGAAGGTCTGGGAGTTGTCGATCGTTTGATGGTGCGATATTGCAAGTGAGCGGCACAGTCCTGGCTGACGCAGATTCTCACTCAGTCCGTGCTATTCAGCGGAGGAACAGATTTTCCTAGACTAATTGCCATCAGATATCTTGCAGGAATTCTTGATTTGCCTGCGTTTTGGTTAGATAATTATCAAATCCAGAAGCTTACCATGGAGAAGCTATGCAAACAGTCACTACGCCTCGTGGAGGACATCAATCCTGACTCAGTGAGCGCTGAAGACTTTAACAGTCTGACTTTGTTGGACCCCGATGGTGTTGATGTACTTGTTGAGGCCGCTTTGGTTGGAGGGGAAAGATGGTTACTTCAAATCAAGGGATTGGGTTCCGACTGTTGGCTCGCTAGTTTTATCAAGCTAATCAAAGCGCTTCGTGGGTGTGTCCTTTCTCAAGCCTATAGATCTGCACCCATGAAACCAATCATATGCCAGATTGATCATGCCTGATTTGCTCCCAAAGGCGTCACAACGAGCTAAAGAAAACTGGGAATCTCATCTGAAGGATGTAATCGATGAGGAGCCTAAATCAAGCTTGGATCACGTATACGAAGATATCTATGTCTTTGTAAATGGGTGAGTGTGGTCTTACAATCGGCTTAGTGTTGGTGCTCAGTTTACTTCAGAAGTGGGGGAAATAACTATCTTCGCGCAGAAACATCGGACGCGGGTGGAATATCAAACACGGGTGGAATATCAAACGCGGGTGGAATATCAAACGAGGGTGGAATATCAAACGAGGGTGGAATATCAAACGAGGGTGGAATATCAAACGCGGGTGGAATATCAAACGCAAGAGATTCGAGAGACAGGTGCGTGGACATATGATCGGCTTAGCGTCGGCAGATGATTACAGCCATTCTAGACCCTCGTCGTCTTCTAAGTGGAGTTCACGAATGGGAGTGGCTCTTCGGCGTTCTTCCACTCTCCTGGCTATTTCACGCCCATCAACACCATCCGTAGTGGGTGACAAGGATAGTGAAACTCGTTCGTTAAGGAGTACCAGCGGAAACTCACTTTCTCAGCAAGAGGTCGGCTTGCAACAGCACAGCGACCAAACGGACAGAGACATATGAGTGGGGAATTGGTCTGGTCATATTAGGTAGACAAAATTTCAGTCTGCAGTGCGGGTCTTGCTACCCTTGGACTCAGTCTGTACTTTGTGAATGTACTAATCAAGTTCAAAAATGGCTGTACAAGCAGAAACATCGGAAGAACCTGAATTAAGGTAAGGATAGGATAGAACGTCATATCAAATTGTATGGCACATACCTGTCCAAATTGCCAACGAGACTGCGCAGAAGGGTCTTGCTCGAGGTGGTTCCGCATAATCAGCAGTTCTGTGTTCGTCACAGCCATTGCCCATAATATAAGAATGACAATAAGCTTCACAACCAGCTCTCCTGAGAATTTCAGGTCATATATCGGTGATTCAACCTCGATATGGCATCAGCCATTGGTCAACAATTGTCCACAGTGACTCACTGGCTGTAAGACGCGACGAGATACAAAAGCAACCTCTCGGAGTGATCCATTCAATCTCAAGTCATTTTCCTGGGCGCGTCTCGGCCCTTGGTCATCCCTCTTGATTCTTCGTCTGGCTGCCCATTGCTTGAACTGTTTGGGTGGAGGGGGCAAGTACTCGATGGCAGTGATTATAGTGTACATTGTGGCGACGCCGATGATGACAATCCACCCTATGATCCGACCAGGCTTCAGCGCAGAAAATGGTTGGAAGAGGACCACGACAGCAATGGGGTTACACTCCGAACGGTTCCCAAATTTCTCTGCGGTGATAAGAATAACCAAGGAAAAGGCAAAAATGAGGTAACTCTGCATTACGGAGAGAAGCTTGAGTGCCTTGGTGCCAGCAGGGAAACGATGGAAAGATGGTAGAGAGAAGAATACAGTGACCCAGGACATGGCAAGTAGATAAAATACCACCAAGCCACTGCTCCGTGCGTTAGCCATACCATGGATGGGGTCTTAACCAGGCAGACTCACTCTTGGAAGCTCATTCCTGGCTCATGCGTCCACCCCAGAGTCAGGGCAGTTACAGCCATAGCCATGTTCGTAGCAATCAAAGTCGATAGCGCACCCGCCGTCTCATCGACTGTCTCTGACCTGGCAGAGAGTGCGGCTAGACATGAAATTCATGGATCGAGAGCTCAGGGGGACGCGTGAAACAGAGACGTAACACCCACCTAGAAAGATTGTCTGCAAATAGAACGAGACACGAACCCCAATTCCGCCGATGTCCGTGTTCATGAACGGTGGCACTTGGCATGCATTGTTGGCCCCCGACATTCTTCAGGTGGTAGAACCCGTGGCATCCCAAGAGCGCAACGCAGACAAGATACTTATCCTGATGCGCAACAGAACAACGTTGTCAACATGCAGCAGCTGCATGTTCGGCCCGGGAAGCGGGCTCCGCAAAACCACCACTCCTCGGATTTTCCTCAAATAAAATATTATTGTAATCTACAGATCATGGTCATATAAAATTTAATGAAGAAAGTAATGTAACTAAAATGCTGGCTTCATCAGCAAAACACATTTGTTCCTGAGCCTTCTTGACTGTGACGAAAATGTAACTCAAGGGGGCCCTGGGATTGGAGTCCCGCACCGGGGGGGTCCTTAACAGCTTAAAAAAATTTTACTAGAAATTGTTTAAATTGGGATTTTAGTAAAAAAATTTTCATATTGGGAAGTCATGTGACATTGGTGGACATCGCCTAGATGATCAGACAAATAAGAAATTAAGGAAGGTGCGACCATGGATAAAATCAAAACATATCAAAAAGGAGCATGGAGTCTTAGTAATAAGGGAAGACCAAATTGTTACAACAGAAGTTGAACAGAAGCACAAAAAAATCATTTTCTGAAATAGTACAACTAGCCAAGACATAAATCTTGCTTTTGCTTCTCAGTATGCTTCGAGTAAATATGAAGCATTATGTTTTTAAAGTCCTCCTTATGTGAGACGTGAATGACATTCACACCACGGCTCAGCTCATCCGGCGTTTGCCAAGTAGGAGTAAACCCGTCTTCGCAAGTGAAATGGATAACCCACCCTTCATCTGCAGAGAGCAAGGCCATGTATTCAGGGGTCTTCTCAATGTGCGCTCTCATAGACCTTGCATCCTCTGTAGCCAAAAGTTCCAAGACAATGGGTTTGTTATTGCCTTTTTGAAGGACAACATCTGAATATTTGTGTCTTCCATTCGGGCGCTAGTGTCCAGTTTGGTTCGGGGTCGGGTGAGAAAATTAATCCCCGACCCGACACCGACCGAAGCCCCGACACCGGTATACACGGGGCGGGTTGGCTGCTAATATATCACGGTATCGGAATCGGGTGCCGGGGTCAACAACGGGAGCCGGGTTGCTAGCATTGTACATTACAAAAAAACCTAACCTACCAGAGGAGAAGGAAAAAGAATGTACATAGATCTAACCCTTCAATCTTTATTCTTTTCCTTACCCTTTCCCCTTTCAGTAGCGGATTTAAGTGCACCAGCTAGCTCTGAATCAGATACGACACCGACACGGCACCAATCCCCAAAACACATCAGCGCACGAATTGATGGTGCACGGAGACGATTGCGAAGGTGAGTGATCAAAATTCGTCCACGGCTAAAGGATCGTTCGACATCCACAGCCGTTGCTAGACAACTTAGTCAGTATTATAGAAGTTATATCATTGAAAAAACTTACCAGGGGCCATATGGATGTCGATGGCCATTCGAGAAAGACGGGGGTAAAGTTTCTGGTTCGCAATCCACCAGCGAAGTGGGTCTTCGGTCAACACGGGGGGTTGGACCAACCACTCCGCAAGCTCATCACGGTCTCGGTTGGTCGGAGAAGATCCGGCAACCACCATTTGGACCCGCATAGCAGAACGAAAGGTATTAAGCTAGTAGGACATGAGTAGAAGAACAAACTTAAATTTTTCGACTTACTGTATTCATCTCCAGCGGGTTCTTGGGTGCCTCGTTATTGGACGTCTCAGCAATCGTATCCGGCAGCCTGGAGCTTCGATACTCGTTGTCGAATATCCTTCGCGCGATCGCGATCGCTTCATCCTGCCAAGTTTTCGGCCATTTATTGTCCTTGAAGTATTGGGTCTTGAGGCCCGGATGAAGAACTTATAAAAAAACAAGTCAGCCAGTAAGGAGCAGTAATCATAGTCCACATACTAATAGATAGTCGATAGATCTCCGATTCGTCCGTCAAATTGTAGTACTTATTTAAAATGCGCTTGCCAAGCTCAAGCGCGACTTTGATTGGGAGCGAGAAGTCGTCGTCATCCATCGAAGCCGTCGTAAAGGCGCGGTCGATGGTGTCCATTGCTGGAACGACTGAAGAGACCGGCGGTGTGGACGACGAGAAGAATTCCGTGCCCTCTTTTAATATCTGTAGTAGACTCATCAGCATTAAATGAGTGTAGGAACATACAACGTACCTGGAGGACCCTTACCAACTGTCTCAAACAGTCCCACTCCTCCTCCGTCAGCTCGAATTCCCGGAGGCCATGTTCGCGGACACTTGCAAACTTGTCAACGTAAACCTGCAGCTGCAAGAAGGCAACCAAGTGGTCATAAGTTGAGTTCCATCGAGTCGAGACGTCGCGAGGAAGGGAGCGCCCATGAAATGCACATGGTGCATCTTGTTCGAGAAGAGCGTGCCATTGCGGAAGCAAAAGAGTGGGCGAGTTGATCACCTTGAATGCGATTCGACGTGTCTGTTGACGTGTCAGTCAGGTGTTGGTAACAAGCAGTCCACAACAACATGAGGCCGAACCTTGTACAATGCGGTGCGTAACGGCTTAACACCCTCCTTCCAACGTCTCTGCTCCTCAATCGTCAACGTCTGAAAGACGTTGATGATTTCTTCTTCGTCCCTTGTCACTTTCCCTTCGTCACTCCCTTCATCCTCTTCGCCCATCATACCTGCCAGATCTTCAAGATCTTCGAAGTCGGAATTTTCGTCGTCGCTGTCAGCTGGGTCGTTTGGGACGTCGATTGGCTCGAGCAGGGGGAGGTCATCGTAATCAGGGTTTTCATTATCATCAGTACGTTTCTTCCTTTTTTTGATTTTCTCAAATTGACGAAGCGTTGCCTTTGCCGTTAGGTTGAGTGTGTGTGCGAAACAACGCACTCGTCGGGCACGACCACGAAAGCCGTGTTCTTGAAGTAGGACCTCGAGTGCATCCATCAACGTGTCGTTGTTGGTTGCATTGTCGGCCGTAACAGAGCCAGTCTGTGGTATGGTAAGTTTATTCATTGACTATTTAATGGAAAAACATACCTTATGTTCAATTCCGTAGCGTCGGAGGGTGTCTACCAATGCCTCTGCCATATTTTGGCCCGAGTGTGACCTCGGCAATTCAATGAAGTCAAGTATGGCTGTCACCGGCTCCCCGTTTCGAACCCATGACACCATGACATTCATGAAAGCACGATGGTTCGGCGACGTCCAGCAATCTAGCTGGTAGGCAAGATTTCCTGGATAATTCTATCCAACCGTTAGTATTGTTCTGAGGTGAGCAATCAACAATCTAACCTGTAGTTCCTCCCCTAACCTACGCTCCGAGTAGCCGTACAAGTACTTCACATCTTTAGCCACAGTCGTCGCGTCCGGGAGGTAAAAATTCGGTCGACCAGTCTTACAAAGCCACCGAAGGGCCCTATCCTTGACAATAAGGAAAGGACGCATCGACTCGGAGACCCACCGGGCCACGGTGACACTATTAACGAGTTAGCAGAAGAGTAACAGACACTTGCATGGTAACGTACCGGATTTCCTCGCGCGAAGGAGGAGAGAGGGAAAAAGTTTCCTTCGATCCAGGAACACGTGTAAACATTTCGGTGAGCTTCACATTTTTCATGCCCTTGAATTTTGAGATGACGTCTTTCGCAGGATCCAGATCAAGATTTTTTGCTTCGTTCCATATATCTTCGCCCCAGCAGACAGGAACATGTTCACGCATTACGCCGGTGGACCCGCTGTCGGTCCCAGTGCCCCGCAAAAAGGATTTCGAACATTTTAGACAGGTGAACTCGAGATAAGTCGTACGTATTTTCTTTCTGTTGTCTTTTCTGACGACGTTTGGGCGTTCTTTGAAGAAGGCGTACACAACAGAACGCCAAACCTTTTTCTTGAGGTTTTCGGCTAATGATTATGGTGAGTTCAGGTCGAAAAAAAGTTAAATGGATGCTTGCTTATTTTAGATTCAGTTGCCTTTATGATCTTAGCCTCTTGGGCTTCGTCGTCGTCATCGGAGATGGAGAGGATCTCAGACGATGCTCGAGTCGAAGTCGGATCAACATCCATAGAGGAGTGGGTGTTTGCTAATCAAAGTTAAAAGGTAAGTTGTTGTGTGATATCGGAGAGAGATAGAATAACATTCGCTATCCGAGTCCAGAATAACCTGAGACTTTCGAGGCTTTTTGATGAGTGCGGTAAGACTCTTCACTGTTTTAATTGCCTTCTGTTTAGCCTTTCGACCTGCCTTTATGACAGTGTCAGATAGTGAGGACAGAGATCTTTTAGACGAGATGGATGCAGGCCGTTCGCGTTTTCGATCAGCCATTATGGGATGAGTTTTTTTTTTGTTGGGTCGAACAACTTATATTTGTTTTGATTAGTGTACTGTATAGTACCTGATTGACCACAGATGTAGTGTTGCAAATATGTTGCTTTGTAGTAGACTGGGTACACCGGGAATGACCGGTGGGTGTCGGGTAAATTTATAGTGCCCCGTCCCGATCCCGTTAGCTACCCGACTCCGGAACCCGGGCTGACCCCGGGGAACCCGTACCGGACACTATCGGGCGCCACTGTCCAGTAACAGACCATCCGGAATAACGCAACCAATTACAGAAGATCCGCATCAACTCCGTGCTGTAGACACTTTCTCGAGGAACTTGGGTGTGGGATGAATCATTGACAGGTACCTTTGATGATTTGAACGAGCGAGAGTATACCGATTGAATGAGGTCCTTATCGAAGCATTTGAGAGCCTCCATCAAAATGAACGGAATATCAAGGATGATAGGGACAGGAACCAATGGCGCAATGGGAAAGTGATAGGGAATGACTTGGAGTCGAACCAACGCATCAATAAGAGGGGAGGTTACATGATACTTCGGTTCCTTTGCAACTGGTCGTGACAACACTCCTTCCGAAGTCAGGAAGTCAGCGTGAACCTGATCGGGTTCAGTGATGTCAACGTCTCCAAGAAATCCGGCGAATTGAGTTCGATAAAGTTGTACAGCCTTTTGGGCTCTTTCATGACGCAGAGATTCAACCATTGTGAAGAATGTGCCGTACGCGAGGATCGCGTTGAAAAGTTTTGCGGTGGAGTACCTCTGCCAATTGCTAAATGAGATGGTTATTTCCTCACCATCGAGCAGAGATTTGAGATTGTCGAAGACCACCCTGCCACAAAGGCAGACCATCCCCGGATGCCTAAGTAGATGTGAACCACAAATGTTAAATCGGACAAAACCGAGCATACCCGTTGGATTTTGCCCATATGTCATCGACAACAGTACTCTCTAAGGCAACGTCGTAATCCTGCTGAAACGTCTCGAAGAGCCGTCGCGTTTCTTGAATGCTAAAGTAGGGAGTCTGTACGGCGCTCGAGATATTGAATGAAGAGAGGGAGGGGTTTGTCGTGGTTAAACGCATTACACTGAATGTCCCGGCGGCGATGACGCTCGTAATTGATGACTGGAGTTTGCCATGTCGTATTCCACGCATGGTACGAAGGAAGCTATCTTTAATCCCGGGAGCAGCTTCCCATATCTCACTCAGTTCGTCAATGAGGATAACAACCGGTCGATCCCAATTTCCTTTCGCAAAAGCCTCATCAAAAGTTTCCGGAGAAGATATCTTGACCGAGAAAGGCGTCTCAACGGCACGCTGAAGCCGCCGGCCAATTGAAGACCAAAAGACATCGGTATCCTTCGAATAGTCCACTAACTCAAATGTGAAACTTGTTTGGTATGAGTAAATAACCTTGCAACAAGGGTTTTCAACAACGTACTACAAGCAATAGTAACCATTCTCTTGTAGCAACTCGCCTAGCCGGAACAGTCGTGTTGACTTTCCGGATGCTCGAGATCCTGTGAGGAGAATAAATTCGCCACGCATTGCATAATCGACGATAAGGCTGTTCTGTTCCTGCTCGGCAGGATCCAAAAAGTAACATTGACTTGTCATTGGACCAAATATTGGCCCATTGACATTCCATCTCCGAAGATCTACACACAAATGTTTTGGTGAATACGAAAGGATTAGTGTCAAGCACCCGTACTCACCAGCGCGTGTTCTCTTGGGTGCTTCAGCCCCCTCTGCTGTCGGAGATCTGGGGCGCTTTCTGGAAGCTGAGAACGTCAACCAGAAATGGAAATAACGATGAGTACGGGATTGACGAGATGAATTGGCTTGCTTACTGGCAACCGCGAGATTGGATTCGCCAGATGAACTCGGACGGGTTGTGGCTGGGGGACGTGGCGAGTGCGGAAAGGCAACATTTTTGTGATGCATGTATATAAATTCGTGGGTAGGGCACGGAGATGGCAGAACACGTTGGGGCACGGACATAACAGGAGGCGAGATGGCACAGCAACAGAAGTAAAGGAATGGGCACATGAAGAAGTGATGAACTATTCACACTTACCAGGCAGTTGAACAATTATGTGAATATAGTTCTCAACCAGATCTACGGGAAAGACGTCCTCGACTTTAAGCGTGGGGTCTTCTAATGCAACAGTAATTAGCAACACAACTTGAAGCCGTTCGGAAAGAGTGTTGAAAGGCGCAATAGGAAAGGGATTTTTGAGCTGCCAAGGCAAGTCAACAGGAACATTTAACCTGTTCACTATATCCCCACCTTCCGCAAGACTAGATCTGAAGCGTGGACACGTCCCTGGATCGCCATCGTCAACTGGTCCACATCGCCATCGATGGGCACGAAAACGGAGAACGGGATTGTCTGGCGATCAGTCAGGCACCAGAATCGGCGGAGTTCACGCCCAGACATTGCGGGTGGTAAGAGTGGGTAATAAAAACGTTGTTGAATGGAAGAAGTAAAGGGGAGGTTCGATTGGAATTCGTTCTCTTCGCTCATTGTAAGACCAAGTTGAAGGTTGGTTACGTGACGTCACGTATATTTGAAAATTCCGAGACTTGGACTGTTGTAGGAGATGTGTGACCGAAGAATGGTGAAACTGAGGGGCAAAATGTTAGCTCCTTGAACCAAATGTTACATTACGGTGAAAGTGGAATAAGGTAGTAAGCTTGACCGTTCTGAAAGGCGGATCTGGAAGATACTTCCCCAGCACCATGACATCGAACCTGTTCTTGATGCTGGTCTCACGTACGTATGCCAAGTTTATGTATGGCTTCATTTCGTTCGGTAGTAGAATCTGTACACAGTACTTCGTAGAGCCAATATTCGTGCCCTGAATATCAATTGGCACCAAGAGTGCTGAGCCAGGAAAGAAAAAAAAAGCGATGATATATTTGTTGTAGAGCAGAGACACGAGTGTCGATTTGTTGCCGGATTTGGAAATTCTGGCCTGTTCCTTGCGTCCGCCTCATGTTCGCTTTGTCCCCGGTTTGGGTCCCCTTGTTTTATCTCACGACCTTCCTTTCGAGCAATGGACACTGGAGACTATTGTTACAAATAAACGGAACAAGAGTACCCTGCTTGGAGATGGTCCTATCAACGCATTGTTTGACACCACATATCAAGGCGCTTGCTTGGTCCATTCTCCTCGTGCAAACGACATAGCGGGCATCTCCATACACGTTGCCCCTTCAAAAACAACCGCGTGCTTTCTGATTGTCTCAAGTTCTTCCTCTCTTATCAGACAATCACCCCTCTCGTTGAGAAAAAATCCACGATAACCATGCCACGGACACCCAGAAGGCCATCTCGAGTACGCTTCAATCTCCCGCTCGGAAGACAAAACACCGCATACAGCGATACATCATCCTCATCTCATATTCGCAATATATCAGGAGAGGAGATCGACGTCTTGGATGAGAATTTCGTCGCCGACTGGCTTCTGAGCGACGGAACACCACCAGCGAGACCTTATCGGATGCATGTGTCCGAATTTGAAGACTCTGACAGAGACTCGACGTGCTCAAGTATTTCGAGCAATGTGGGCCCATTGCCCCTTCAACTCCTCTATGGCGAGCTGGAAAAGCTCGGCCAGATTCCTCCGAACGACCCTCTACCACCAGTTCATCGTGCAGAACCTCAGCCTTCCAAACTGAAGCGAAAAGGACGATTCCGCTCCGATTTCACACATCCCGACGGAACGCCCATCTCATTCCATTATTCACGAGCCTTCTTCAACGACGACGAGCAAGAGTACATCATACCTTCATCTCCCATCATCGAACAACCAGAGCTGCATATCTCAGTGACGAAGGATTGGAGTTCGAGGAAACTTTCCAAGCAACGCGACGATCAGCTGCTCATATACCGCGTACCGAAGGAACATCAGCTTTATTTTGGGATGACGGTGAGCGAGCATAGGATGTGTGGGGTGACGCTTCGAAAACCTGAAGACGACGACGATGTGATTCGAGTCGTGCGCCATGGTCATCCGAGTTGGGACATTGGCTTTTTTGACGAGTCGTGGTATCTCATTGGGAAAAATCCGCATGTCGTGAGCTCTATCTACAACAGGGTCGTTCAGCTCAAGCCATCGCTGTATATGAGGATGAAAAGGTCGTTCTGGAGGACGTTTGGTAGTGGCGTCAGATCCCCTGCACTCGGGGGCGTTTTATCGTAGACAGTTTTTTTCCTCCCAATATTTATGGATTACTTATTGCCGTCATTTACCATACTTTTCGTTTTACCACTAGTTATTTCTTTAACCAATAGTCCTTGCATCATGTAAACTGGCCAAAGAGATTTCGAGATTGATTGTCCTAAGGAATACTTGTTTTTGGCTCTCCAGACATTGAAATTTGTGTTGCAACATTCTGGAACTGCCTCGCTTAGATGCAATGATTTGAACCATTGCTACTTGACAACGAATGACTCTGAAATATTTTACAAGGGACTTGGGGAGTAGGTAAGTCAACGCTCTGTTGACTGTTGTGATGGAAATGGTCAAGATCGTTAATTCACATACCAAATCTGGATATCATGGTTCATTCCCGACTACAAGGAGGTCAAGGTTGCTTTGTATTTCCTTCTCATGTATCCACAACCGAACCTCCAAATATCCAGCAACGTTATACCTTACCTTCAACAAGTTGTCTTTATTTTTCGAAATTGGCAACTGGCATGCCAACCACAACGCAACGGGCCTTATTCTTCGTATCACTGGACAAAGTCCACAGTGTGTATTTATACGTCCGATGACTCGGCATGTAGAAGGATAGCTAGCGCACCATCTCGTGGTTCGATCTCAAGTCAAGTCTGGTGGTCCACCTCGCTCTAGGAAGAAAGGTATGACACGCTATATTTTTCAACGCGTTCGTTCGCGTCTCTTTCTGATGCGTTTTTTCAAGTTATCCCTCCCCCCGAAATCTTAGCAAGACTCTACAAGCCGTCGTCGTCAAGTTCGTTCGCGCATTCGCCCGGTCTTCCCGAGAACCTTGTGATAGAGTTTTTATTTTGAAGCTCTGGGTTGTGAAGAAGAGAAAAAAAGACCATGTTATCGCAGCTAAGGCCCACCACCGGGTCTACTACCGGCCTCCGAAGGTCCCCTCACTGCCGTACATGCGGTAAACCTATGAAAGGCCACAAGATGGCCTTGTGCCAACTTCGTTCCCCTTCCGAAGAGTCTGTTGTGCGATCATACCGTTCCGATGATGGTGGTGATGGTTCGTATGATCATTCCACCAGCCCGCCTTACTCGCCGATGATGAACAACCGCCGCCTCATTCCCTCATCTCGGGGAGTGCCACACTACCCGCATAAGCCTATCGGCCCTGAACCATCTTGGGATGTCCCCGAGGGTACTTCCTTCCACAGGCGGAATCCGCACATCGCGAACCCGCTTTTGAGGGTCGGGTTGCCGAGTCCTTTGCACCGCACTGCGTCGTGGGCAACTACCGAGAAGGCTGGCGATTCCGATGGCGAATACGATGGGGGTCCTACACCTCCCACTGAAAACCCCGACACGGCAAGCGGCCAGAAGAACAAAGTCGACATCGTCGACGGAGCAGGAAAGAAAGTCATCCTCGGCGTCGACCTCTCCTCTCTCGGCGAGAACTTGAAAGCGATTCTACACCAAGCAGACCAATCCGGCTTCCACGCCACCGTCGTTCGCCCCCACATAGGCTACAACCGCGGCTCGGTCGACATCCGCACCAACGCAGACGCAGACAAGCACACGACCATCTTTGTCTCCACCGCTCCGGACACGATGTCGATCAACCTGATGTGCTCGGAAGCGTTTAGAAGGACCAAGCTTGTTGTGAACGATGAGATTGTTGGCCGCCCGTGGAGCATGAGAGGTAATGTCGGGTTTTGGATCGTGGTCTTTTTGGTTGTCTTTTTGGCTTCGCTTGTTGCAGCGTGGGTGAACAGCGGTGTCGGTCAACTCTTCTTGTAAGCGACGACGTTTCCGGGGGCATTAACCACAACAGGACGAAACTTTGGATTGAGAATTGAGATCCCTTGGCTTTTTTTGTTTGCGAGTAAAAAATTTTTCCTGATGGTTTTGATTTTTGGCGGGTTGGATGGTGTTTAACCAGGTTTTTTTTTCTTTTTTTTTTTGGCCGTAAAGCATTCGAATAAACCCACTTTTCTACTAGCAGCAGCAGCAACCGGCACGATCAGGAAATTTTCGTCATCAAGAAAAAAAAAAGTCAAGACTACTTCATTCACCACCATCCCTTCTAAGAATCAAATTATTTTTTTAATTCTCACAAGGCTATCGCGAATGGACCAAACGCTTTTTTGTTTTTGTTTTTGTTTTTTTTTTGTTTTTCGTTCTTCAGCAGAGAAATGTGTCGAAATTCTGCATCCAATATGCTCGCTAAGAGCATTTTCATGGGCCACTTTTGTTAATGCAAATTTTCTTCTCTTTTCCTTTTTCCTTTTTTCTTTCTTCTTTCCTTTTTTTTCTTTCTGATTTTCCAGTCTCTGGTTCCCTCGAAAATCTTCTCAAACATCTTTTCATATATCAAAAAAAAAAATTGTAGTCCCTTCCTTTGATGTTTCTTTCATTCTGTATAATAACTCACGGCCTGACTGCCCCCAAGTCCCTCTTTTATCATACCATAACCATCGCCCCTCATTGCACCTCCTTTCCCCATTTATATATATGCCCTCTATGATGTATGCACCAACAATATGCAAATCCGTGTTTTCAACTTGAAAATCCAAAGAGTTCATTCTCCATTATGTGGTCAAGATATCTGACATGAACCTGAAGTAACACGAATGGTTTTCTTTGAGCAGGACTAATGATATAAGAGCATTGATAATTTTGGTCCAATGTGGGTAGCTAATAGTATCTAAACAGAGGGATGAAAGACCCAAAAAAAAAAATTCCAATCAGTGTGTCGTGTAGCTTACTTGCAAAAATTGACCGAAATCCAAGAATATGTGATACAGTTGGTAAAAAAGTTTTAATATATATAAGTAAAAAAAAGAGTGATCCGAATTCTTCTGTAAACAAAAGAAATTCAAACAGCCCACTCATCCAATCCGCCAAACAAACCGACACCCATCCGTCCAGCCCAGCCCCTCGTCATCCTATCTTCCATCCTATCTTCTTGCCTCGCAAGACTGCTGCTGCTACTTAACCCTCCAAACCCACCCGAGCCCACTACACCCAACCACCATCCGGACCTACTAAAACCACCTTTCGACGCCTCGTCGCCACCAAGATCGTCCTTGGTTTTCCCATTCGAAGTCATTTCCTTGCGCTTCCTCCGGCTGTGTTTCTCTTTAAATTTGGACGACCCTGCCCCTCCAGGACGCGTGCTAGCGTACGACTCGGGAAGCTCAGCAAAGCTTATCCGCTTGTTAGGCGTCGATCGACCTGAGCTTGACGCAGAGGCAGATAATGATGCAGCGGCGCGTACACTGAGGACTTTGCTCACCATATCAGGGATGCTGAGCGTTGTGGGCAAAGATATCTTGGAGGAGGAGGTGGTGGAAGCAGAAATAGCGGAAGATACGGAAGGTGTTGTTGAGGCAAGCGAAATCTCTGCGTTGGGAGAAGGCGTTCCAGGGATGGAAGAGGAGGACTGGCTCTTTGAATTCTTCATCGCGCTCTGCCTCGGGGGCAAAGGGGCGTGCGTAGAGGACGAATGTGTGCCTTTTGTGAATAACCTCGAGATAGACGCTGTGGCAGTCGACGTGCCGGCCTCGGGAACAGGCACCGGTGTACGGGGCATGAACTTGGGCGGCTTCAGTCTATCCCCACTGAGGAATGCTGTGACTTGATCGTTCGGCTGTGGTTGCTCATCCAGAATCTTCCTCAGACTTTGCACTGTACGCTTCGCTACACAGCTGTCGGAGGAGGACGAAGACTCTTCCACGGGAGGAGTCATTGTTCGGTGTAATAATAAAGGTGTAACACCAACCCGATTTGGTAGACGTAGTGTGTAGTCGTGCAGGTGCGGAGACGGTGCTGTCGAGGATGATAATCGCTTGAAGGGAAGATTAGAGTCGATTCCATTCGTACCCGTATCTGTGATCCTCAATGGACGACGAAGGTTCGCCATAAACGATGTAGTAAACGAAGTAGAAGGGGTGTTGGTGGCTGAAGTGGACGGCTGCCGGTTAACAAACGAAGATAGCATGTTGTACGCAGGTGTAGAAGGTTCCAGCGGCTTATCCGTAAGTTTGGGAGGTAAAGAAGGCGTAGAAAGAGAGGGTATACAGAGCAAACTCGTCGTAGAAGAAGAAGCAAGCTCAGAGACGGATTTCCATTGGTCTGTGCGGTACACAGAACGTTGAGAGCGAATGCCTATTGTCGAAGGCAACACGATATCTTCAGTAGAAGGCATAAATTGTGTGATGGGCCGCGGGGGAGGCGAAATCAAGTTCTCCCTGCTCTGTTGAGCGTAATTTAGACCATGCGTCGCCACTCCATCCATAGAAGCCTTTTCTAGGTCCAATGAAGGTCTTCTCCTCCGATTTATCGACCCGGATGACAGCAAAGTTGAATCAGGAAGACTGCAGCTAATTCCACTTGAACCGCTGACTTCTCTGCGATGAAACTGCCTACGTATATTTATCCCGACGTGTTCCTTTCCCTCTGAGACTATTCCTTCCTCCGTATCATCTGGTGCAGTGGAATTCGAACCAAACAAGCCTTCCATGTCCCTCGTTATTTCTTCAAGATTATCGGCCCAAACAGCCCTCGCATCAAAAGTATCCCTGATCCTTGTATTCAGATTGACCGCATGTGCTTCCAACGTGCTCTCTTGTGGTGACCCAGATCCTCCCGCAAGAATGGCACTCAAACTCGTCTGGGTGGATATAGAGGACTGAAGGAGTGTATTTGACATCTCAAGGGCGTGAACACTTCGTTCAAGTAGAGAGTCGAGGAATGGATCGGTGGGTGGAGGTAGCCTCTCTGATGCTGGCCGTGGTTTATGGTGCAGCTTTCGTTTGTGGGTATAGACAGGCTGTTTCGGGCGTTTAGGCGACGCAGCGGGAGAACGTGGGGACAGCAATGCAGAAGGCGGCAATAGGTGTTGGTATACAACGTTACTATGGTCGTCGCTCTCGTCTGTATCCTCGTCAGCTTCTTCTGCACTGTCTGGATAATCCGGAGGTTTATCTAAAGGTATCTCCACCTCTTCTCCCCCGTCCTGTGCAATCCCTTCTCCTCTTCTCGACCTGGCTTCCCAGTGCGTCTGCGTATGTAAACGATGAAACGGCTGATGGTGAGTCCACCCTGGTGTGGGATTGTACTCTGGCAGGGTCGAAGTCGTATCAGAAGAAAGCTTCAAAACAGAAGTGCGCTTTCGATGAGTGGGACGTTTTGAAGAAGACATGTTGATATCTATAAGGTCGGATTGGTAAGGTCCGGGCACGGCGCAAGAGCGCTTGCGCAGTGGTGTCGACCGTGTGGTGCAGAAGTCTGACTGATCTATCGAGTCAACGCAGCACAAGTGCGAATTACGTCATCAAGTCCATTGTACATTTGAGTATCGAGTGTAAATAAAGGTATATGTAGGTCAGATCTAGTAATTCACGAGTTTGCCTCGACAATTTGAGGGCTAACAAATTCGTCAAACGGTCCCGCAACTCTTTCCAAGTAAAACCTAACCAGGCTGCTGTAAGCTGTGAGAACAGGGGTGTAAAATCCGAATGTCGTCCACAGAAACCCACGACCATATCGAGAACGTGTCTTTTCATAATCAACTGAGCGGAGAAAAGACGGTATAAAAAAAAAGAAATGGAGGTCGTTAATCTTATCTCACCTTCAAGGGCCGTGCGTAAATCTAGCCAGGTCTTGGTGACATCTGTAATGATCACGTTTACATCCCACCTCACGGCCTGCCAGCGGGTTAGTTTGTATTGTCAACTTTTAACCAGAACACTAACCTCCATCATGTGGTCGGGCAAATTAACAGTCCAGACCATTACGTTTTTGCCGGCGTTCTTGCATTCTCTCCTGAACCTTTTGAATTAAACATGTAAACGCCGCGCCCATACTTATTATGCTGGGTCGAGACTTACCTCTCTCCATCGGCCGTCGTCAAGGATCCAAAGGCCATTGAAAATACATCGCAGTCTTTCCAGAAATACTTCCTAGCTATGTAGGTGCTGTTTCCGATATATGACCTCCGGCAATAGGGTAGCCTCGCTTTAGCAAATGCGATGAAGCGTGGATGCCAAAGGCCGAGTAAGATACGCGGCGCCAGTGCGGTCTCCCAGTCGGGATGCGAGGAGATAATATCGTTCATCAACCTGAATAGGCGATCAGGGTCATTTTGCACTTTTACATCAATGTTGAATTTGACGTGACGATTTTCAGGCTGTGATAGACATGGTTAGTTTGACATTCTTCCCGAAGAGCTGCCACTGACCCGCATGAGCAACCCAATCGTCTCCTCGAACGTTGGGATGGATTGTTTAGGTTGCTTGATGGTCCGGATATGTTCCATTCCATCTTCTCCGTGCCAGTCTCTCTCTTTGATCTCGCCTACACGGCCGGAGCATTATAAGTTCCAGAGATGGTAACTAAGGTCACGGCATTCAGAAAAGAAATAGGCCTACCTGTCGAGTCCGTCGTCCTTCCGAGTGCTGCTCAGAAGCGGGAGTCAACACATGTGTCGAAGCGTTTGTAAAAAAAAAGTTACACTTACAAGGATCGTGGAACATGACAACAACATTGTCCTTTGAAACATGGACGTCTGTATCGCTGCGTTCGTCACGGCTACACCCACAATGGAGTGATACAATTACCGCTCTCGATGCCCTCAGAGCCGTCTCTGATGGCGGATTCAAAGCTCGCAAGTGTATTTTCGGGGAATGTAGCAGAAGCCTATATATGGCAACCACGTTGACAAGACAAGACAAGACAATTTGATATGTGCATTTGAACTTGTGGTTAGCAAGGGAGAAAGGTGATTAAATGGCGGAGGGACATGCCCCGCGATGACCCCAGCATTCTACAAGCAAACGTTTGTGAGCAAAAAAAACTATGGGATATTAGTAACACAGGTAACTCACCAGGGAGAACTTTGGTGTTTTTCGACTCGGACAACATGGTAGATGTGGAGTTCTTCCAAAAAGAAGTACTGAAGTTGTATGTAAGACTGCAAAGGAAAGATTGAGGGAGGGGAAGCAGCTGAGACCTCAAGTGGGGTTTCCGTTTGGCGAACTTATACATTTCGAAAGTTCTCATCAGCATTTTTTCGCATCTTGCCGGCATGGACATAAGCCGCAGCGTAGCATGATCTGGATTTTGCTTGTTTTCAAGTCCCGAGGGAAGGAGGGCATGAAATAAAACCCGTGAGCCTCTCCAGACCCCCATTGTGCAGGGTGGACTTGAATGTTGTGGGAACAGGGTTCAGACCACTGGAAGGCGTGATGGCTCTTCTGGAGCGCGGAGCTTCAAGTTGGATCTATGTTCTTGCCCTCTCCTTATTCATTTTACTCTACTTACGTTTACCATTACGCTAGTAAGTGGCAGGTGATAAGAACAACTTCGTCGTTGCTTTATCCATGGCCAGAAAGTAGGTTGTTGCCTTTCCCCATTATACTACGGAGGCCGAAAAAAATTGAGTTAAAGACAATTATGGCTGGCGTCGTGGCGTAATCCCTATCCACAAAGTTTGCGGAGACCTTGCAATGTGCAAACGTTCGTCCCTGCGTCGGACCGAACATCAAATGGTTTGAGGGGTCGTGTGCCACAGTTCTCTGCTTTCTGATTGGTCTGCAACGGTGAGGGATATCGATAAGACCATGATTTACTTTTTTTTTTTTGACCATGATGCATGAACGTGTGTCGGTTGAAGCCAACCCCTGTACGTATAATCTTCCTAAAAGGGTGTTTTTTCTCAAAATACATGGGAGTCGACTTGCTTTTTTTTTTCTCCCAACGTTCTATGCACACCTCTTCGGAGCAGCCGGGTCCAAGTAATACAGCTCTTCAAACTTTACCCATTCGCTCCCTTTCTTCTACAATCACTCGAATGATGGGCTTGAGATATCAAATGCGAACGATAAGTCGCAAAACCAAAACTTGAAAGATGCCTTCAAGGCCGATAACGACACAGCACAATTTTGTCAGAGTAATTCTCGATCACTAGTACTACTTAGCCTTCAAAAATTTGGCATCGTTCAACAGCAAAAAAAAAATCGTAGAAAGAGTAACAGAATCCTGACGGAGCTTGTCGGTAATACATATAATGCTGATTTTAACTATTTCGTAAGTTTAACGGATCCAAGTCGAATCCATGTCGTTCACAATCAATCGATTTCTCGACACTCAAGTTCTCTACTCCCATTCTTGATGAGGGTGAGGACTTTGAGGAAGAGAATGGCTACGACAATGAACTTGCATTTATGAAGGTAAGTAATCTGGGGTTCAGCCAACTCGTACGTCTAACAACCGTGACTGACCCATTTTTTTTACGATAGGAGTGCCGTTTCACCGTAGACGACCCCAATCCTCCACCACCTCGTGTTGAGAGGGAGCAGGATCCACCAAACACTATAGTCAGATACACTCTTCCGCTGGAACTCGTCAAGGACGAAGATCCCTGCTGGCCTATTCTATCTTTATATGGATGGGGTTTCGGATGTGGGATTTTTTTTTACAGGTTCCCCTCATGTTACTTACGTTTTATTGCCCAGAATTTTCCATGGGAGTGTACAACAAAAGCGGTCGCATCAGTTATACCAACCCTTGTCTCCAGGGAGAGGAGCTGGTGTCTGGGGCACAGAGATTAACCGCGGAACACTTGCTTTTATTGAAGACATCCGCGTTAGCTCGGAATACCGGCGGCAGGGAGTTGGACGCTGGTCGATCGAAAACCTGTTAAAGAGTAATGTATTAGCAGTATGTATATCCAGTGACTCTTCGCTTTAGTTCTATTCAGACATTTTCCTGAAGCACTACCCTTTTTCTTTGTCTGGTCTACTGCTTATTCCACCGGTTCACCTTTTGGGGGACCTGATCCCGATTTCGAGTCCAAGAAGCAGGCTGTTACTTCTTTCTGGCATCCTGTTGGATTTCATCGCATCGCTGGTTCTTCGGTTATGCTTGTAACCCAAACCACCCGATGAGATCCCTGAAGGCGGACGACGATGCAGGAGAATCACCGACCAATCGCTTCTACTCTCTTCGATCCATAAATTCGGATTATAAATTCTTAACGTTGGCACAGGAAAATCAACATTAATATTCAGTTGGTGATACACGCTGCCACGGGAAGAGTAATTTGGTCGCCACGATTTTTTTAAAAAAAAATCACGCAATTGAAAAAAAATGATCAAATGTACAATGAGTCCGGAACATTGTGAGACTTGAGAGCACCTGGGCGCGAAAACCGTGAGGCCTTGTGAGAGAACTTGAAGATACTTCAAGCACACATCAACGACCCGGGAATGAGAATTTCAAAAAGAATTGGGGTACCCCCACTACTGCTCAGGGTAGATCCGGAACATGATGTGACCCCATTAAAAAGGTCGCATTCCATTGGTGCCTTGCCATTCAACTGTTCAAGGGGCTGCAAGAGGCTGCAAGAGCTCTAATGCCGGTTTATACCATATAAGGAATGTTTAGCCTTACTTTGCAGCAGTCGGAGGTTCCCTTGTTGGAGCATTTCGTACGAAGATTTTGGTCACAGCAAGATACTTCCCCCAGCTTTCGGCGATAGAAGACATTCGGATTTGGAAAGCTCGCTTGGTCAAATTTGGCGTCACATCAACGTTCAACTTTCAAGCTCCATAGCGTGTTATTCAACATTAGGGTATTTTTAAACATAATGCAAACAAATAAAATCGTATACTTGTTTTTCCTTTCAAAGTTTAAGAGAGTAAAAAGGGGGTTTCCATTTCAGTTGCAAGTCCGAAAGCAAGAAAAAATCGTTCTGAAGCTCGAATCACTTCGGAGGTCGTCCGACAAGGATCATATCCCCATCCTCTTCTGTCTCTGTCCCATCCTCCTTTCCTCGCATCGAGATAGATGAACAGGATAAAGATGAGCTCGAACCTGTCGACATAAGCGTTGAGTCAATAGAGTATGGTGAACTGCCAATCGAAGGCGCAACTAGTGGCTCGAGGGTATCAAGAGGAGGAATTAGTTCTGATTTTTGCTCTGGAGGCGAGGCAGGAGGAGGAGTCGCCTCTTTCTGCAACTCCTCTGAAAAGGCAACGGGGTTGGCTTCAACGTGATCGATGGATTTTTCTGAAGGAACTTCAGATGAAATGTCGTATAAAGTCGCAAGCATCGCGTCGCGGACCCGATCGGCAAGGACGTGTACATCTGCAGTGGCCATCGAAGTCGTTGGGATGGGTTGGAGAACTTAAGGGAAAAAGCAAAGACGTAAGTCGTCGTCACCCAGAACACAAGAGGATTTCCTCACTTTTCACTTTAATTACACCAGTCTCAAATACCCCCTTCCGATAAATACTCCAATAATTTTCGACGATGATAGGAACGATTGGGATACCGGCGTTGATGGCAAGATGGAAGCCGCCCTTCTTGAACGGAAGCATGTTGGGTTTTTCGGACATGTGTCGAGTGCCTTCGGGATACATCCAGAGGGACAGTCCATCGTTTTTCATCCTTTCGCCCGCAGCATGAAGAGACTGGACGGCACTGGCGTTGTTTGAGCGATCAATGAAGATATTGCCCGAAAGAATCATGAAGGGTCCAAGGGGTGTAAATTGAAGGGATTTCTTGGCCATAATACATGCTTTCTTGGGGAAAACTCTAGAGGGGTGTTATAAAAAAAACTTGTTCCACAAAAAGAGGTCGAGTTTGATCTACCTTCCCAAGATGAGAATGTCGATCATGCTCTGATGATTTGCCATATACACCGCAGGCCGCGTCTCTATAAATTCTTCTCCTTCTACTTCGACCTTAAGGTCGAGTGCTCTATGTGCGATACCATAAAAGATTCGAGCAACGACATAATTGACCTCGTTTGATCGACCGACGATGGACATGCCTGCTGCCACGAAAAAACTACAAGAAGCCACGGTGACGAGTGTGCCGACATAAACGAAGAGTCTGGCGTAGTAACGCAACGGTGAAGGCGTAGGTTGATTTGCGATTTTTCGGATGAGATAGAGTGGCAGTGAGACGTAAGCCAACGGCTTTATGAGGCACCCAATGAAAGACATATTGTCGAGTGCTGTCGCAGATAGTGATTAGGATACACGAGGAATAAAGGGCGCTAGAGAGGGGCCCCTTGACAACGCTAGTCAACGAGGACAACTATGTCGGTTGGCTGCAGCCGCTGGGCGTGTTGGTCAATTTGATGGCAGAATCTATTCGGCCCGTTCAGTTACTGTCAACCACGACAGCAGCAGTGCCTGCATTGGTAGTACTCGTATAACGCTGCTCAAGTATGCCGGAGAAATCTACCCCGCAGAGTCGTGGTATGTAGCCAGTCTCGTACATATATATCCTTTCTTACTCATCATGCCGGAAAAAAAAAAGGCAGAAACACGGCGTCCAAACCATTGCACAGCAAAAGTGCGACGCCATCATCTGCCCATGCACAAAACCAATCCAAGTTGGGATCGACCACAAGTTCTGCTATAGCAGACAAACCAGTAACACGCACACCAAGTGTTAATTCTATTGCATCATCTACCAAATCCAACTCCTCAGCTCAGTCACACACGTCCTCTCAAGGCGCAGAGTCACTGACAGAGCAGTTTAAAGTTACAAAATTGAGCTCAACAACGGTGAAACTTTCCTCTACATGGACACCACCTGCCCCTCCTTCCAAGGTATGTTTTAGTGTGTTGTTCGACAACTCTGTTTCTGACTTGGTTTACTTATTAGGCACCTCCTCCACAAGATATTACCGATGCTTTGCAAGTGGCTGCCCAAGTTTACCCGTGGACATATATGACGTCCACCCTAGATGCGTGTTTCAAATCTGCGGAAGCTATCGCGACTGTAAGTAGGATAAATCCGTAATGTTGGAGTGGCATCCTCTTGATCTTGCAACCCCAGAGTGATCTCGAGACGCGCACAAAAGACCTTCAAGCGGAAGAAGCCGAAATTGCTGATCAGCGGGAACGTCATGAGGCTCAGCGCTCTATCGAATTCTACGATGAATTAGGCTCTGAGCTTGTGAATTACTTACTATTTTATTTCTACTTCGTCATAATTAACCTCTTTTTTATTTCTTTTCTTGCAGTTCGCAAAGGAGGCTCCCGCAATCATGCAAAGATTCCACTCTCATGGGGATTCATGCACCAAAATTGAGACTGAAGCTATGAGGCTCGCTGCTCGAGGCACACCTGATCCAGGTGACGATGAACCATTGACACCTTATAACGATATGCTAGACAAACTTGGTTCGATTTCATCACCTTCCGTCCTATCTGTCGCGCTGATTATCAAACTTTACACATCTACAACAGAAGAACTTCAGAACGAGGCGACGAAACTCCAAGTTTCGATTACCACACTAACCGAAAAGGCTTCTGAGAAACCTGAGAACAGAACTACTACATCCGTAGACGACACAGAGAACGAGTCTGCGGAGTCTAATGCGGAACCTACTGCCCGCCAACAAATCGTCATCGTCTTTGCTGCTTGCTTGCCTGTAATCAGAGCCCGCATCGCGAATCTTTCCATGGCTCAAGAGCTCATAGATATTGCGCTCGAGAATGTCAGCCTTAGCCTCCGAATGGAGAGTTTGGGTATCGCTGATTGATCGCTTGACACCTGGGAGTGAGCGGCATCGACCGAGGTTTCTTATCCTATGAAAGGCACGTTTTGTGCCAATCTACTCCGCTAGATACCCACAATAGACAGATATGTAATTCAAGCTTGCAGTTAGTCGGGGACCGCGTGGTTTCTTTCTGTGTTGCAGTTGCGTACCGATAAGGTTTCTCTTTTCTACACTGCGCTTACACTTCACTCAATACGATTATCTTCGTAGTCATGCATAAGAACGCTTCGACCATTCATTAATGCAGGTTAGGTTATGTTCTAGGATGCCATAGGAACAAGGAAGAGTAGAGATAATTGTCTTCACCGACAAATTATTGTCGAAGCAATTGAATTGTCACCATCAACTCGATGAGCCAAGGACGTGTTATAAAGCACTTGCCTTTCTTGGATTGCATTGGAGCCGCATCAGACTGTCTTCTGCGAGTACAATTATCCTGGGTTACCATCTGGTAGTATACAGTACTCTCTGCATAAATATGCAAAGTAAAGCTCTGGCCTTTTTCTTTCTTTTTCTCTAAGGCGCCACCGAGGCTGGAAGTATTCCCTTTCTTCCAAATTTCGAGCCAGTGCTGGATAACACCCCTTCCTTGGTTTTCCCTAGTTCTTAACTTTTCCGTGCTTGACTGCCTGGATTCTGCTGTTAATTCTCTATTGCTTGACTTCGATCATATTCAAACAAACCAAAAAAGTATTCTTTCCTAGCCCCGTTCTAAACCAATTGACCTTGGACGATGTCTTTTCAAACCACCCAATATCTTCTTCCAAGTGGAAGAGCAGAAAACACTGCCAGTCGTCGCCCTCCACGGTACTCTTCTCTGGAAGATCCACTATCACCCGACTTTGACGACATTCCGTTTGAATTCAGTGACTCAATCACCTTCACGCATTCAGATGAAAACGCCACCGAAGCTGAGTCCACGACAACGGGTCCTCCGCGTTATTCCAGCGCATTTCATCATGCACAGTCTTCTTGGAATCTAGGGCAGCAACCTAGCGCCATTAACGAGCTTGCTGCCGGGTTCGGCGACTTAAGCGTAGCCTCGAGAGCGCAAGTTTTTGACTACCACATTAAGAGTGGGAACAACAGCAAGAGCCATCCTTGGGCGACATTGACGGTGTTCAGTCCCTATTCTGCGGGATTCTCCAACTTGGTGCCTAATACAAGTTCCGGACCTATGAAGGTGCCAAAGTTCACATCGAAAGACTTAGTAGAAGGATGTTTGGAATTGAGCCTTTCCTCTCCTCTGAACATCAATTCCATCTCGCTTTCGGTAAGATTCAGTTTTTCGTCTCTCATCATTCTGCTAATTCTAGGCATTCTAGTTGAGAGGCACAATCATCACCGGTTGTCTTGAAGACGGATGCTACACTTTCCTCGACCACAACATTTTCAGCTGGACTCGCGCGAATGGCGATCCATGGTTAGTCGGAATTTCAAAATTCAACTCAAACAGGAGCGCGAAGAAGTTTGGTGGGAAGTTCTCCGGATCGTACTTTTGGCCCTTTTCCTTTCAGTTTCCATCAGAAGTCGTTCTTCAAAATGGGCGCAACCGAGAACAGAAAATATATCCCGCACCGCAAACATTTCTTGAAAGAGGCGTGAACGCAAATGTTCAATATGAAATAGTGCTGAGGATGTCTCATGGGCTGTTGAAGGCAGATTCCAAGTTTGTTTCGATTCTCCGCTCAACTCTCAAATTGGACTGACTCTCATATTACTTTCCTTAGGTTAAAAGCAGGGATTGTGTACTTTCCAGAGACTATTCCACCTGCTTTTTCACTTCTGCGCAATCTGGCATATAATCAAGGGAAGTCGATTCCTGGTCCAGAAGCTGATCCTCGAGGATGGCACAATTCCCCTCCCGCTGTCATTTTTGGCAAGCTCCCAAATGGGCAGGCAGTTAAGTTGCAGTGCATGGTACGTATGACCTCTGCCGCAAGAACGAGGTGCACCGATGATAAGTTATAATTCTAAAATCCGTTTTCTTTTTGTCAGCTTTCTCTTGCAAAACCAGTGTGTCAGACCACTTATATGACCTAAAAGTTTCTTACCTGACAAACGCAGCTCATATACACCCGAGGCACGTTTATACCCTTACACCTAACCGTCCTCAGTTCCAACAAGAACGCCCTCGATTTACTTTCCGACCCGAAGGAAATCAACGCCCGTCTCGTTCGATGCTTGCGGTACTATCAAGATGCAACTCATTCATTGTCTTTGTCCCGTGGAGATAAGGCTAAGCTAGATGATGCGATCGAAGAAACAACAGTCATGGAGAATGCTTTATGGTCTATGCATCGCAGAGAGACAGAGAATAAATATGTAAGACATTTCGAGGGCGAGATTCATCTGAAGAAAGACATGCAGCCTTCATGCGAGTTTTATCTGTTCAGGATCTCCGTAAGTTTGTGTACAATTGATCTTATTCACTGACTTGATTGTTTTCTTGTTCCATAGTATGATATCGAATTCCTAGGTTTCAACAACTTCATGTTCAAATCCTCCATGTCTTCCGTAGTTTTGCTTTCTCATCCCGTAGCTATTGCCACACAAAATCGTGAAGGGCAGGTTCCCGTCCCAATCACCACTCCAGATTTACATGATTTTCATCCCAACTTACAACGAACCATGTCTTTGTCCCGATCAACGGGTGCTCCATATCTTATAAATTTAACAGAGCTTTCTGTTTCAGAATAGATGGCGTAGATCGTCTATCAAATTTGAATTTCTTTTTTGTTTCTGAATATTTTTGCTGTATTAAAAAATGCACAATCCTACATCACATGACTAAAATGGAAATTTTTGCTCCTCTGGACACGACAAGATTCTTGAGACTTTTACAAAATATAGCTCCTGAGGAATGTTGTAAATAGCATGATACACAATATTATCAAGTTTTCCATGTAATATAACAAGATCTGAGCTGTATGGCAAGGAGTGCTAAAATCAAGGTCAAGTCAATATTTTGCCTAAAATTTTATGAAAATTGAGGATTTTCCAAATTTTAAGACATGGATATGTTGACTACAGTCCTCAGGAACTATATTTTGTAAAATTTTGTCTGTGTCTCTCTAGAGGTGAAAATTTTTGGTTAGTCATGTGATGTAGGTACCTTAGAACCCCACCAAACCCTTTGCTTTGCTGCAGGCAATAAAATTGTTAGGAATGGAATCCCAAACCAGGGGGAGGGGGGGAGGGGGGTCCCCAACAGCTTAAAAAATTTTACTAAAAATGTTCTAAATTGGAATTTTAGTGCCCCTTCAGCAGTATTTAAATACTGTAATCGTTGAATGAGCTTTGTTTGAAGGCCTTGTCATTAGAGTGTAGTTCCACTCCTTGGGACAGTACTGGTCCTTGGGACAAATCCTTCTAGCAGTGGCAATTCTGGACCAAATCATATAAAAATCAGCAGGTTTTATGTGTCTACTACACTGTATAAAATTTTCAGAAAGAAGTGAAGATTAGTGTGTTTTATTTATTTGATACTGCACAAATATCCTGTCTTCTAGGGAAAAAACTTTGTTCTCCTTCAACTTGGCAGAGCTTTTGCAATTTTTATTTATAACTTTTGCTTCACAGTGGCAAACATACTCTGCAGTTCTTTCTGCATTCTTACTCACTCTTGTCCTTTACTGGCCATTGATACGAAGAATTAGTATAAATTATAATCCCTTTTCCAACAGTAAAACCTGAATATTGTAGTATTTATTAGTCATCGTGTAACAAAAAACTTGGTTGTGGCTTGCCGGCCTTACCATGCGATTATTGGAAAAATTGAGAATCAAGTCTAAACAGTGGGCATTTAAAGATAAAGCCCCAACTTGAGCCTCAATCCCAGTTAAATTGGGGCTTGGGGCAGAGTTGTGGTATAAGGAGATCGAATTGAAACACAATGTAATAAAATGTTAATAACCTTTCACCTAGGTACAACACATCAACAGTTATTATCGCGACAACGCATTCACCTTTTGCACATCCTCGAAGGTACTGAGATATCGAGGAGTGTGACATTAATGGACATGGTGCATGATTGGACACTGGCAGTTATTTGCCCGCCGTGTGAGGACATCTGGAAAGATCGACAGTCATCAATGATTTTGTGGAGTTGGGACAAGGTACTACAATTGCAAGCTGCACTGCGGAAGATACATGTAAATTTTACAAGTCAACGAACTTCAACTGAAACAGTGATGCCCATAGCCGCCAATTCCGCGCAAAGATATCTGAAAACATACGGAACAGCAATGATTTCAAGGTCACCTCCTTTTGAAAGCCGTCCAAGCACATTCCGGGATGGAATTCCCACCGAAAAGTCGGCTCCAGGCTGCTGCAGGTGCTGACTAGTTTCTAGTGCCTGTCGCTCATATTCTTCCTGCTTCTCGGCAGCCGCTCTACATACACGACAATACTCTCCACCAGGTCCAGTAGGCTTTGGTGATGAATTTCCTACCACGACTTCACCGAGACTGACATCGTCGTATCCAAGCGATATGAGACTTCCACAGGTGCGGCATACCCATGCCGTGGAATAGTCGGAGCAGTTCATCAATCTGTCTTGGAGCAAAAAAGAAGTACCGTGAGCAATGAGAGCATCCCTTTCCATTTCCCCAAATCGGATGCCTCCTGCACGTCTACGACCCTGGAATATCCATGAGCCTTTCTGGAAGGTATCATCAAGATGGGCAACACACCTTAACAGGTTGGCGAGTTACTGGATCGACAGGACCTGTTGTACGGACTTGGAACTTGTCGAGTACCATGTGACGCAATCTCTGGTAGTAGACCACGCCGATATAGATGTCCGCAGCAAATTCTTGTCCAGTTATGCCGGAGTACATCGGTTCATTGCCAAAATAGTTGTATCCCGCAGCTAGGAGTTGTTTGCCGAAATAGTCAATCGCAGTATCCTTTTCCGTAAATCTGGGGGATGTTGCTTTGATACACACAATGAATACAATTGAACCTCGACGCACTTGAAAGGTGTCGCATCCTGAGCGAGCCCATGCATGGAACCTGCTTTGCCTGCCATGCTCTCAACCAGCATACCAATAGTCATTCGACTAGGAAACGCATGAGGGTTGATGATGACATCAGGTTGGAAACCACTTTCGCTGAAAGGCATATCTACCGCAGGCCACTTCTGCGAACAAACACCCTTTTGACCATGTCGCGAAGAAAACTTATCACCAATTACAGGCGAACGGGGAATTCGCAGAGTAATGTGTATCTTCTGAAGTTCGCTATCCCCAGAATCACTGCCTAGAGATCGTTAGTGATTATTAAGACATAAGGAGGTGCTTGAATTGTACCTATCAACCGGACTTGGTCAACGAATGCCATTTCGTCACCCTTGTACTTGACGAACTTAGTGCGACCACTGTTGTCATCGATGTATGCAGCAATATAATCGCCAGGCTTCAAGTTTATTCCGACCATCGGTAATCCATCCTCATGCACAAACTGGAGACAGCTGTGTTCCTTTTCACCGGACCTGATAATGTCTTTTCCCAAGCCAAAGTGCAGAGAAGATGCAGCTTTGTCAGCCCCTTTTATATCCCCCAGATCCACTATTTGTGATTTGTAGATTGTTCCATACGCGAAACCCCGCTCATGAGAGGATTTATTAAGGATCATAGCGTCCTCCATGTCATAACCGGTGTATGAAATTACTGCGACGATGGCGTTTGTACCGTTCGGGAAGGCATCCATTGCATAAGTATTGTGCAACAGAGGGCGCACGACAGGAGATTGTCCAGTTTGTAAGCGGTACATCTTATTATCCGTTCGATACTGGATTGCAGACGAAGGCGTGCCCATAGTTTGTTTCCCCATCTGCAACGCACAAATATTAAGAGTCTGTTAATCAGAAACACAGAAAAGCTGTACCTGACATTGGTAAATATTTCGGGGTGACTAAGAGCGAGAATCAGAAACACGGACAAAGCAAATCACCAACACCTACCTGGTTGAAGTCAGAGAAGGGTGTAAGATTTGCCAAAATGGAAAGAAAGTTGGTTGGCTCGTGCTCAACGTGCGTCGCTATACCAGCCTCAATCTCCTCCGGAATACAAGCAATGTCCATATATACTTGTTCAAACGACCCTACCTGGTCATCACAACCATTCGCCAGATACTTTACGGGTCTCATCATCCGAGCCTTTGTAGAAAACAAGAAAAGACCAGGATACTGTCCGCCTTTGGACTCTGGAACGAGACCGATTTCTAAATCAAGAGGAATTTCCAACTGGTCTTCTGTTTTCCATATCCGAAGACTTGTAGCGAGTTGGGCAGCAATCGCTGGACGAGCCCATCCAATGATTTTACCGTCTAGTTGGATACTGATATTTTTTCGACCGTCAATGGAAGGCACGAAGACTTGGGTCATGCCATGCGCTGCAAGAATGACTGGGATATGCGCTACAGCGAGAGGGCTAGTCACAATACGACACGACCGGGAGAGGTGATTTAAGAGACCACACGGGGAACCATCGGGAGTATGTACGGGACATATAAAACCTGAAAACGTGGAGATTTAGATAATGGGAGGGCAGGGAGATGCTTACCCCAAGCCTCTGGGAGTAATTTACGGACGGTTGTTGTTTTAAGTTCAGAGAAGAAGGCACCGCGATGTATGCATCGGAAATGGCTAATATAACGTTGCCAATTCAATTTTTCTGCGATAAGAGTAAAACCAGTGGCTTGCTGGAGATCAAGACCTGTAGGTGATATAAGATTGCCAGTAGCAACAAAGTTTAACAATTTGGCGCCGATGTCAAAATTGACTTTAGAAAGGACCTTCGTGAAATACCGCTCTGTAACACAAATGAATCCTATCGAACGGCAGTGAACGGTTAATAACTGACTGTCATTAAAATCAACCGCGACCCCGTTTCTTACATCAGCTGCAATGTTATTACGGATGTTATTCAGTATCTCTTCCATTCGTTCTTTGATGATCATGCCATATAAACTTCCAGGGAGCAGAACTTCTTGATGTTGAGGGGAATCAGGATTATCAGGAGAACAAGAACCTGAGACAGTTGCATAAAGTTTCCGGAGCATGAAGCTATGCAGATGAAAGTTGAGACCATTGTCGGCTGATATCAGAAATGGCATAGACTTACAGCAGCATTCTGAACTTGTCTCTCGGTGAATCCAGATGAACTAGGATCACCTTCTGAATCAGCCATACTCCTTGCGCTGCATTTGACCAATCTTCAGGGAGGTTCAAAATAACCCGGAATTTGTCGCCTAAATATTCCAGACACTGTTCGCCAGTATGCATTGTATACATCTTGAAACTTCGGAGTAGAAGCTCAACGCGGTCTGAGAGGAAAGTATTGTTGTAATCTTGCATCATAATTCCTTCAAATATTTCCCTGTCAGAAGCACTAACGAGGGCTTTTAGAACGAGCATGATTGGAATGACATATTCTTGCTTTCGCCATGTAAACCGCAGCATCGCACTTCCATTCTGCAGGTAATGTAAGGTGTTAGTGACGCTTGTTTGATCAGGGCGGACGCATCGAATTTGAACGGCATATTGAGTATATGAAAGCCCTCTGTTTGCGAAAGAAGGTCGGACAAGAGCAATGACATGGTTTCGCCGCGGAAGGACCAGATATCGAATTAGACGCTCATTTCCATTTATTATGAAGTAACCACCAAATTCTTCTGGTTCTTCATGGTGCTTTACTAGATCCGCAGATGACATGGATCGTAGATTACACCTCACTGACTGCCACAATATAAGTTATGTGATCGGATTTCGATTCGATACACTTACTCGAACCATGATTGGAACAAGACCGCAGTCCTTTATAACATCGTGTGGTTGTCCTGATGTATCTGTCCAGCAAATTTTGATGGTCATCATAGCGCGGTACGATGTCAGACGTTCGCGAGCCTGTTTCCCCATGAGCAAAGGACTGGCAAGAGAAAAAGACATGTCGAACCTCGGTTGGAAATACTTTGCGTTCAATTACAGTTTTATCTTTATCTGGAACCTTAGGCCTAGATATTGTGACCTTGTCAATCCATACTTATCTTCTCGTTAGTTTTGGACAATGGCTGGAAGATAATTCGCAGCTCACTTCTCATTCTATTTCCCCAACCCGTTGGGCCACTCTCAGAATCCATCTGACCATTTCCATCAAAAACAACGCGTTCTCCGATGTCCCTCAGCGCAAGATTTAGTAAGCCATTTCCATCTCCGTCGCCAGGAGGTAACCCAGAATCATCGAACAATGCATTGAAAGATTCGATATGCGGCGCAACGAAATCATTTAGGATTTTGTATGCTGACCCATCTTTTGGAGGTGATCTAAATAGTCTTTCCCGAGAGAGAGTGCTGAAAGTTGGCTCTAGTTTCGTCATTAACCTCTTATGTAAAATCTCACTGCGAAAGTTGAAGGCAATTAGGCACGTGAGGATAGTCAGAAGTGTGTGAATCTCCTTGTCGGAGCCTCAATGCTAGTTCAGAGTCAGCATAACACTCAGTAATTCTTGTTATCCGTCAGATCATATCGTTTGCTATGTTTCAGTCGACATGGGGTAGCCAACAGAATCAGCAACAACCGACGACTAGCGCGTTTGGTCAGCCTTCTGCCTTTGGGACTGCTAATGCTGGTGGTGGTGAGTGACGTCCATCTTTTATTCAAGGAACTTCGTGTCAAATAGCTAGGAGCCTTCGGGTCTACAGGTACTTTTGGACAGCCCCAACAGCCGCAGGTCAATCCAATGTTTGGAAACATATCTACAACCCCTAGTACAAACACAGGAACGAGTGGTTTCGGTCTGTCATTCTTTCCTCTTCATTCATTTGCCGGTTTTTGACTCACTCTATCCCAGGAGCATTTGGAGGCAATCCGGGTACGAGTAGTGTCTTTAGTGCACCGAAACCTGCATCCGGTTTTGGCGCCTTTTCTGGTGGAGCAGGTGCGTTTGGGGGTGGATCTACGAGCGCGTTCGGGCAACCCACTGCGGGTGCCTCTTCCAATACGTCTGTTTTCGGACAACCAACTACTACAACGACCACACCAAACGCCTTTGGTGGAGGAACCGGGTTATTTGGCGGTGGTAATAAGTCTGCCTTTGGTACACTCGGAGGTGAGCCATGTTTTTTTTGTACGAATGGATTCAGCTCATTTTTACCCAGGGAATGGAGCTGCACCACCAGTTGTTACCACTGGAACAGCCAATCCGCTCTTTAGTGTAACGACAGAAAAGGAGGGCAGTGTCACCCAACAATTCCAGTCAATAACATCTATGCCAGCATACCAGGGGTGTTCGTTTGAGGTAAATCACAGATACCACCCATTATTTCCCTTCCTAAACTGTCTATAGGAGTTACGCGTACAGGACTACGCGCAGAACAGAAAAGCGGCTGCACAACCCAGTGCTTTTGGGGCCACCTCTGCCTTTGGTACCGCTCAACCAGCTACCACAAACATATTTGGACAATCTGCTCAACAACCGTCAACATTATTTAGTGGGACAACAAACGCGAATACAGCGCCCACCAGTGGTTTTAACACCTTTGGGCAACCTTCTTCAACGAATCCTACATCTACGTTCGGAGGAAACACTTTCGGCCAGACTCAGCCACAACAACAACAGGGTGCCTTTGGTACCACTGGTGGTTTTGGTCAAGGTCAACAACCACAGCAACAGCAAAGTAGTGTTTTTGGTGGTGCTTCGACATCAGCATTCGGCAACACTGGAAATAAACCTGCATTTGGTACATTTGGCGGTAAGTTATGGTTTTGCCGGCTTGAAAAAGATTTCAGACTAATTTTTTGCTAGGTGGCACGACTGGTGGATTCGGAGCTGGTACGACCTCAGGCTTTGGTGGCACGCAACAGAATCAGCAACCTGCACAAGGCACTGGGTTATTTGGTTCAACACAACCTGCGACCAACACACCTGCTTTCAATGCCTTTGGTGCGTAATTTGGGTCTCTTGTATTTGTACTGATTCTCATGGCTTTGAAGGCAACAACACTGCAAAGCCGTCCATTTTCGGAACATCCACGACAAATCAGCCATCTACTATGAATCCCTTTGGAGGAGGAGCCTTTGGGGCTACTCAACAACCGCAGCCTCAGCAGCAAGGAACTTCTCTTTTTGGAGGTGGTACAGGTACCCTATTCGGGAACCAAAGTCAGCCAACTACTACCTCATGTATGTCCCACGTTTTATATACTCTTGCTTCAAACCGACATTTGCCCAGTGTTTGGCAATCCCCAGCAAAACACGACCACTCCGTCCCTTTTCGGAAATAATTCTACGACGACAGGGACAGGTCTTTTCGGGAACACGCAGCAAAATCAACAAGCGCAACAAAATTCCCAGCAACCAGCTAATCCATTTGGAAATCTGTTTGGTCAGAAGCCTGCGCAAACCACTGGAGCATCCTTATTTGGGGGTGGTGCGCAGACAAGTCAGCCACAGCAACAAACGTCAATGTTTGGTAATAATTTTGGGCAGTCGATGCAGGGTAATTCGTTGTTCAACAGCAAACCGGCAACCTCTGCGATAGGAACATCGTTGTCTGGCAGCACGAACATGGGTACAACTCTATTTAATTCTTCGACTGCCAATGCAGGGGCACAAGGGACGCTGACCGCATCTATTGCCCAACCCATAGGCGAGAATTTGCCAATATTTGATCTGCTCCCTCCTGGCCCTCGTATCATTGATCTGGATCAAAATCTACCAAAAAAGAGAGTTGGTTTCTTCCTCGACATGCCTACACGCTCGCCTGTACCCCGAGTGACCCTTGGTTATACTCCGGCTAATTCAAAGTTGCGAGGATTCGGTTCGTCGACTTCCCTTGGGCCATTGAATGCGAGCAATAGTGGGATTTCGTTGACTACTGGGAGGGTTAGTGTGTTGGCGCTGAGCAAGTCAGACATGCGGGCATCATCTGTCGGTCCTGATTTCGGACGAAGCGGTAGCCCTGCGTTAGGTAGTGGTGGGCGGCAAAGTGTTAAAAAGGTCATCCTGGACAAAAAGGTCGATCCATCAGAATTATTTGTCAAATCTGGTAGCCCGGGTGGATTAAAGTCGAGTAAGGTTACTTTCAGTCCACAGCTGAGTATCGCCTCAAGAGAGAAGGATGCTCAACTGGCCTCTGCGTTGTCCCAAGTGCCTTCTGCCGCATCTCGCAATCAGCAAAGGAGCTCGGGTTTGTTTGGCACCAAGGGTCCAACGAAGGAAACGGTTGTCGCAGCAGGGACAGAGCCTGAAGAGAAAGGCGAGGCAGAGCTCGATGAAGGAGATTATTGGGTCAAACCTGAGTTGTCGACGTTGAAGAAGGCGGGACATGATGAGTTGTCTTCATTCTCTAATCTTGTGGTTGGAAGAAAGGGATATGGCGAAATCCAGTTTCTCGAGCCCGTTGATCTGACAGGGTTACCCAAGCTGGGCGCGCTTCTCGGCAATGTCGTCCGTTTCGATGACAAAGAGTGCAGTGTTTATCCAGATAGTGACGACGTTGACAAGCCTCCGCCAGGCTCAGGATTAAACGTTAAGGCCCGCTTGATTCTGGAGAGGTGTTGGGCAAACGATAAGGCGACAAGGGAACCCATCAAAGATCCTAACCATCTACTTGCCATGAAACATCTGAAGAGGTTGAAGAATATGAAAGATACACATTTCGAGAGCTTTGACATGAAGACTGGAACATGGACTTTTGTCGTGGACCATTTCTGATGTGCCTTAGCCTGATTTGAACGTTATCTTTTTTTCGACTGGGTAGATTCTGCATGTACTTTATGTTAATAGTCGTAGTAGTATTAGTACATAGTACAATGGGTCCGTCGTTCCATATTCCAAATTTCAACTGCTGCTTAGCCCGAATATGGCCGGGATATGTGACCAGTTGTTCCGGTTATGACCAAAGAGCTCATCTGTAAGTTTCCAAAAGACTATCAACATTCAAATTATTTGCTCTCTATGAAGGTAAGACGATTCACCTGTAGTTGACTGTCTATTCTAATATATGTAATGTAGGTTAGCTTGACGGAAACTCAGCTGCGTGAGCATGATGCTGCCTCAACGAAGGGTGCGATTGAAGGGACGGTTGTTGGAGGCACTGTCGCTCTTGCGGGTTCATTTTGGGCCCAGAAAAGACTTGCCGCTTATCGAAATCTTCCGCTCTCTTTGAAAGCCCTCGGCGCTATCATCATCACTGCGCCCTTACTAGCTATTCAGGCTGAACGCCGTGGGTTGGAGTATGACCGGTCGCAATGGTATGATCGCTAAGCAAATTTGAACGTTTAAATTCAATATTTTGATTTTGCATCCAGGGAAGGTTCCGCTCGCGACTTCTTGGACGAAAAAGAGTTCCAAGCAGAGAGGATATGGCAATCCATGTCGCTTCGGGATAAAATTGGCGATTGGTCTTATCGTCATCAGTACAGTTTAATTATGGGCAGCTGGGCAACGAGTTTGGGTGTTGCCGCAGCTATCATCTCTCGTAACAAGTTCGTTTTCTTTTCGATTATATTCCTTACAGCCTTTCTGAGTTTGTATTCTCAGGTATCAAACTTATCCGCAAAAAATTGTCCAAGCACGTATGTGGGCCCAGGGATTGACTATCGGCCTCCTTATCGTGGCTGGGGCACTCACACAGACGAGAAAGAGGATCGAAAGCCAACAAGTCTGTGATACTACCTTTTTCAAAAATTCAGCAAATGATTGACCTATTTTTATAGGGCGACCACTCTTGGAGGGAAATTATTGAACAACAAGAACGAGAGCGTCGACAACATGCTGTCTAGACCTCTCATTTTCGCCCGTCGCACCACATGGTGGACACAGCAGATCACCAAAACGCTATTCTAACGAATCAGTAATGTCATGCCTCAAATCTATTGGTAAATGGTAATTAATTAGTATCCCTGGTATGGATGAATTTGAAGGTGGCTCGATGTATTCCTAAATATCAGTATATTAATCTGTCCCACCACCTATCATTTAGTGAAGAAGCTTTGCCCAGAGAAACAGAAATCCTTTACCCTTGGACTGTTGTGGTGTGGACATGGGATGGAAAGAAGCGGAACAGAATTGGTGCTGACCCGTCGAAAGACCTCAATTCCCAGCCGTTGCATCTGTTGCTGCCTGACTCCTGATTGGAGTGAGGCTGCTACCGAACTATGGAAATTATCTAAATTCACGGTCATATGTCTGAATTACAGGTAAGAGTCAAAAAAGAAGGAAAGTGACACAATGAAAATCTAGATAACTTGTAGTGTGTTGCGGGAAATAGGTTCTGGGCAGTGCAAATTTGCACCTGAGCCGTGGAACCCCTCATCCATCTCCACAGAAGCAGGCCCATGATGGGCCAAAAAAAGAATAAAACATTCACAAAAGATGTGTGTTTTCCCCAAGGTCTCGAAGGATTTAAATTCGAACAAATGTGTACTATGTAACATCAATAAGAACTTGCAAGCTATAAATTCTAATAATTCGATAAAAAAGAAGTGATATGTATGTCATTCTGGATAAAATACGAAGACTAATTGAATTTTCACAGTGATCCAGAAGCGCCGAGTTCAGATGAATTCGAACCACCGAGGAACAACTCCACAAGCGACCTCTCAAGATAACCTTCGGAACCGGTGTATGGAGTACATTCCGCAAGAGAAGGAGAATTACTGATGACTTCTCGCAGCTCTGATTTGAGTTGGAGCCCATTCCGTGCCATGAACATCCCGAGAATGAGGCGACACTCATCAGCCGTCGTGGCATTCATGAAGAGGCGTTGCATATCGCGGGCATCGGATTCGGTGATAGCCGGCCCAGGTTTTACGAAGTTTTTGCTAATTGGTCTAGGAGCCTGGGATGACTTTCGAGCTGGTGGAATAACTGGAGAAATGCTTCCGTTGACGGGGCCATTGGTATGGAAAGATGAGGGGGAAGAGCGAGCTGGTTGATCCGCCGCTTGCGGCTGTCCGGAGGAAGACGATACCAAAGGAAGAGGGGCGAGAGGATCAACCTTGAGCGAATCCTGACCCAGGTTCTCGATGGAGGAAGAAGGTTCACGAGAAGTAGGTTCATGAGAGGTCTTCTGCATAGCTGCCTTATTCTCGTCAGGAATGTCAAAAGCAGGGAATGCTGAAGGGGCATTGGGTGGTCGAGGAGGTCGAGGAGGAATGGGTTTGTTAGCGAGTGAGGTTAGCGTACTAGATGACGACCTCGAAATAAGCTTTGTGAGCGGAGGCGTGTTGGAAACATCAGACCCAGCTTTGTTCTTGTCTTTGTCTGTGCCGAGATTTAACCTTGATATCATCTTCTGCAGGCGGCCAGAACCTTTCGGTTTATCTAAAGAAATGCTACTCAGAGAGTAATCCGGAGGTCCTTGTGCAAGGAAATCAACTAGTTCTCGACCAGCCTTGGACAACGTTGGCGTGTCTGGGGGACCTTCTGCCAGGAAGTCCATCAATTCACGAGTGCTCTTCGAAACCTTGTGCGAAGTGAGGATGGATCGCTTAGGGGTCACAGGTGGCTTTGGTGATTGTTTCTCAGGAGGTTCATCGTCCAAGCCGTTCATAATATCGTCCAAATCCATAGATTCACGTTTGCGGGCTTTCGTCCGAGTCCGCATGGGGTATCCATTCCTCTCAGGAACATTAGGGGTGGGAGGCATGTCGGCCGACGACGAGGATGGGTTCAAAGAAGAGGGAGTGAGTGAGACCTTGGATGACGATTTCAAGGATGGAGAACGAGTTGGCTTCCGCCAAGAACTACCAGAGGTTGACAGCGAGCGGAGTCGAGTGGGAACAATACCCTGGAAGGCAGATATTGATGGGGACGCTACGCTGGCCTGACGACGGCCTTTCTTCTGCTCGTCTTCTTTTATGCGGCGGAAGGATTGTTGACGAGTGGGCTGCGCGGCTGAAGGTTTGATAGGAAAGGGAGCGTCAGGGCGACGGCTAGCACCTCTTTGATCTTTTTCTAGCTTGAACGCCTATATATAGGGGCATCTCTTAAGCCGATTATGTAACTGCTTTATTCTCAATGTACGTACCTCCATTGTTTTCAATCTGTCAGGAGTCAAAGACATTTTCACAGTTGATGCCGAACGCATCAAGTCGTCGAACTCACGTTGCTGCAAAGCCGCATCCTTTGCAGATTTTAAGAGTCCGAATTTAGAGATTCTGTGGAAATATCACGCACTTCGGGAGGGATGTAAACTTCATCCGCTTGCTCGGAACCCTCGCTTCTAATCGACTCAGACCGTTTATGGGCTTGTTGTGATTCTCTCCCCCTATGCTTTTCTACAGAAGTTTTTGTTCCACTGGTGCGTGAGGCAGACCTCGCAGTAGGCCCGTCCAAAGATTGTCGCGATCGAAAGGATGCAGTACCTGAGGCTGGCTCTAGGTGGGGAGAAGAATTTCGTGAAGTGGACTTGCTGCTCCGGTGTTTGTGAGTAGGGGTTTCTGACATGGTTTCTATTTGTTCGTATACTGTTTTGACCCTCAACTACACCTTCCACAATCAATAAACAAGTAGTGCACTGACCCCTCATGGTTTTGAAGAAACCATAAATTGAATCATCTTCACAAAGAGCAACGAACAAGTCGTTAATAGTTGCATACGTGCGGCTGCTATCCCGAGCAGCAACGCGACCAACATTCGAAAGAATATGTCTGCACAGATGGACATTCAGACCACGGCAGAAGAAATGTCCTGCTAAATATACTTACTCGCACATGGACCTATAGAATGATGCGTCAACAAAGGGAAAGAAAGGATAAAATGAACAAACTAACTCAATAATGGCTGTGAGATATAATGCTGCAGGATCCAGGAGCTCAACGGTTGGAGAATGAGAGTGTGCCTTTGTGAAAATTTCATTAACACGAGTCTCGTCTGCAGGGTCTTCATCTTCTTCATTAAGAGTAGAATAAGCAGAACATTTTAACCGCAGGAGCTTTTGAAGAATATCAGCGTCAGAAGCCGAAAAGAGCAACAGGACAGACCTCAAACGACCACTGCAAATGAAATGTGAGGGTATCATCCTCTGGTGGCGCCGTTGATTCTGTCCTCTCCCAATACGCTCGTAGCTCGACTTCAGCTTCCAATAAAGCTTCCTTTCCTAAACTGGTAGGGAGAACACTAAGGAGACTGGATCTCAACTTCTCTGTAGTAAGAGATCGGGAAGTGGTGAGGATGACATGTAAAAATTCGTCCAAGAGAACATTGATAGCGCCCAGCGCCTCGGGCTTGAGTTTTATGGGACGAACGTCGGAGAGAATAACATCCGCCGAGTGCGCAGAGATATAGTTTGGATCTATTAGCAACACTTTGGGTTAGCAGGAAATGAAATATGGAGGAACAATTACTGGGCTCACTGTTACGGTTGGCGACACCTGGCATTTCGATGCAAGCAGGAACAACTTGGTCGGCCAAGTTCGCAGGAACAATAGACACCGAGTATCGACTTCCAAACTAGTCCCAGTTTCTGTCAGGCCATATTTTTTTCCAGGAGATTTAGTCCATAGAGTTATACTTTTTGGACTATTACATAATTGTTTTTCGCACAATAATCCATAGGGGTTAAACTTATCATTGGCGGAACGCCCTAAAACGCGTTCTAACATCTCTCACAGCCTGGAACTCAAATATTTTTATTATATAAAACACCAAGCTATCCGATGGTGGTTGGTAAATATATACAAGTACTATTTTAACAGATCAGTTAACCAGAATGTGGATAAAGATTGCGTGACACAAATCGTTATTCCATGAGGATCCTGCGCACGGCGGCCTCATCGTCACTTGGTTCATCATGCGATGCTGGTTGTTCTATTAAATCAATTTGTTCCAAGTCCACAAGCATTCGATTGGCGTCTCCTGGCAATGCCGAAAGAGACCTCTCGTCATCCTCATCATCTGAAAAGGTTATCTCTTCATCTCCACCATCTTGGGAAGCCCAGAGCGTTAACCCCTGCTCGCATTCCCCAGAAATTGATACGGAATCAAGGTCTTCAAAGTCCATGTCCACGGGATGTGACTGATACCAAGAATACAGTGTTGGCCGAGTGGTCAGGAACTCGTAGTTGTTGCTTGTCTCTGCAGGCGAGGCATCACCATTCAATGATCGGCTCGACTTCTTCCCGCGCTTCGGTTTTATTAGATCTGAACCAGCAATAATGCTCAAAACCTGTTATAACGTGAATAAAAGCTGGTAAGTGGGATATTCTAGACGTACCAATGGTCCAATTTCCGAGTGGCGCTCTTGCGAAATTGAAATTGGTATAACTGGCGTTGTGACAATCAAGTATGATGGCAAAATTTCATTCGGCAATGGGGCCAATGGTCGTGATTTCATTGGAAAGGGTCGGGCCTGTGGTTTGACCGCCGTATTGGAATGCTTTGCGCGAAAGTGCTTAAGCAACTGGCTGCTGGACCTGTAAGATTCGTGGCACCCTTATGGAATTAGTTAGTATAAGCGACGCTGGTAATTCATCTAACAGACCTTGGTACGCGCACCGGAGAGGCAGATATGCGTGCTTCTCAATATGTTTCTCGCGCACATTACATTGCCGCCCGCATTGGGTCCATCTGCAAATGAATGATCTCTGCATATCATGATGTACAATTTTCCTAGAACTTTTGCATGGGATAAACACTTACACTCCCATTCCGAATACATGCTGCTTTATGGTCTCGGTTAAGATGTTGAATTAGTGCGTCTACCGAATTCGTTATGATGTCGCATCCAGTCCATCGACAAGGTAGCTCTTGCAACCTCGAACAGGAGAGACGGATAGCCTCTTGTTCATCAGGATCTAGAGGCCATCCATCTTTAACATCATGGCATGCATTCAGGATAAAAATTGTTGGCTCACCAACAGGAGTGTCACGTTGAGTCTCAAACAAAAACAACAAATCTAAGAATACACATTGTATCAAGCAAGAAAGTCAAAATCATCACTGTCGATGTACATATCTATCCCTACACACCTTCCGAAGACCTACTAGCCAAAGACCCTGACGCAATGGAAGACCTCACATCAAAACTTCTCCTTGATTTCTTCGCCTCCTGTTCGCGGTACCGAACGAGATAGGGTGGAGGCGGAGGAACAAGTACATAGGCGGAAGGCCGCTTTGTTATTTTCTTATCGCTCTCGACTGTCATCGGGCCTGTAGAAGAGCTCTCCATCTGCCTGCCTTCAACAACAATGGATTCCATATCTTCCGATGTTGAAGTCGAAGGGGAAGGCAAAAACAAAGGTTCCCTTGGTGCTACCGTCGAGGTTAAGTCGATAGGTGATAAAAATTTTCGACTGGAAGTAGATCCGGTGTCGGGCAAAGTATAAGGTGTAGCACCTTCAATCGCTGAAGTTTTGCTAGTTGAAGTAGATTGAGGTGGCACATTAGCAGCAGGAAAATGTTGGTAGTCATTCGCAGAGGCCGTGGAAGTGGATGCTGGAAGCATCACAGGTCTGCTGGGCTGAAGGGAAAAACTTGAATCAGCTTTGAAAGGGGCAGGGGGAGGTGCATTTGCATGGACATTTATCCATTTAAGTGGTTTATAAGAGAAGCATTGAGAAGATGGGTAACTTCTGGATGGAAAGCCGGCAGAAATCGTAGAGGTGTGAGGAACCGTGTGGGACTGAGACGTATTGGTGTCTATGGCACGCGTTTGCTCCGTAGGGCGATTCGATGGTTCCACCACGAGATTTGAGGGCGTTTGCAGGTTAGAAAGGGGATAAGGAGAGACAGTCGAAGAAATAGGCAGCAGTTGTGAGTTTTGCTGCAGAATATTAATTGCAGTGGGTGATGATAAAGGTAGCGTAGTCTTCAACTGAGCATTAATAGGCGCGACAAAAAGCTCGGTAGGCGCGGTCGTAAGCTGCCCTTCGTCGGGTTTCTTTGGAACTGGGATGACTGAAGATGTAATGGATAAACCTGTCTTGCTGGCTTGTACATCAGGAGGCACGAGGTGCTGTCCGTTGGGGTGGGCTGGGTCCTTTGGTATCGGCAATGTCGGCGGCGAAGTTACAGCGACTTGCGTAACTGGAGCAGGAGTCGCCACAGGAGTCAAACCTTGCTGATTATTGCCTTGCAATGAAGGCCATGTGGTCAACGGAATCGCCTTGTCTATTGTTGCCCGTGGAATACTATCATAGACAAGTTCATGCGGATATTTGTTACTGTCCAAGGCCTGTCTCTTGACCGGAATATCCTTCGACGGCGATACAGCACGTCGTTCTTGCTTTCGCTTACCGAGGGCGAATAGAACGTCTCTGGCGAGTCTCTTTTTATTTGCTTCCTGTGGAGAGCGTAATTTCCCACCACCGATGTTGATGGTTGTTGCTTTCAGGACAGGTGTCGTTGCGGACGAGGCAGATGCATACTGAGCAGGAGTGGCCACGGTGTCGTTCCCCGCTGAAGCAGAGACCTCAGTGTTTTTCGCCGTCGTTGGAGTAGGCCCAGATACAGTTCCAGAAGAATGAACTGGTTGGTTGGTTGACTCTGAAATTGAAGGCACAACTTTTGGCCCTGACTGCGCTATTGTCCCGGTTGGAGCAGAGACATCAGGCCCAGGTGTAATTTGAGAAAAATGGACAGGTTGGTTGGTTGATCCTGAATTTAAAGGCACAACTTTTGGCCCTGGCTGCACTACTGACCAAAGCCTGTTGAAAAAGGTAACGGAATCTTCACTGATAGTCTGCCCGTTAACTTCTGACATCATATGCAATAGTGACTTATGGTCTTTGAAAACTTTTATCCCAGAGACCTCAAAGTAAGACGTCGGAGGAGCAACTCTTGCCCAATTTTCGACTATTGAACGAAACTTCAGGAGTGTTTCCGTGGTCGCGTCCTTGTTCGCATGTGACCCAGTTATTTCCGTCCCATGCACCGGCAAAGCTAATGATCCAGCTGGCTGAACACTTTGTCTTTGTTTTTGGATATGACCGGCCTTAGCTTCCGTAATAGGTGGAATCGAGGCAGTCGGAGAGAGTGCAGCGGACTTCGGATGACAATAGAACTCAGTCAAATTCATTTTACACAGGAGACAAAGGCAACTCACTGAACTTGATTGCAAATGTTGGAAAGAAGTCTGTTTTTCGGGTTCACCAAGGGCACCCATAAGACTCGAAGTTCCCATTTGTTGAACTGGAAGACCGTCAGCGGATTTATGAAAATACTGCCGCGCGCTTTACTCACCTCCTGTCTGCATATAATAATGTACCGGCCTTTCCGGGACTTGATAAGGGACTCCATTGCCATTAGCTTGTCCAACACTGGACGAGTGAATGGAATTCGGAATTCTCTCTATTTGAGCTGAAGGTACTGTCTGGGCTACAGATGGTTTCGCGTGTAAATGCAATGATGATGGTTTATGATGCGGGACAGGTTGTCGTAAACTATCCTGGCGACCAAAGGTGGCACTCTGTATTTGACCATTGGGTACAGGCTCCGATGGTTGTTGGCTTCGAGTGGACTGCGAATAGGGGGAAGTTGACATAAGGTATCTTGAAGAGAAGTCCGATTGATTTGGATATGGATTCTGAGTTTGCGAAGCATGGCGGTGGTCAATGTTGAAAGTATTCCCCGCGTGAGGCTGGCCGTGTACAGGCTGTTGTTGCGTAGTGTACTGTCTTCTGTCAATGGCCTGGTTGTTGTAGGAAGGGTGCCTCCCCATAGCACGAGGACGAGTCCGAGCGAGACGATGGGGGTCTTGAGACGAAGATTGGAGGGGATAGTTAGACGCCGACCATTGAGGATTCGGCGGCTAAAACCACGTGAGTTTAAGTTAAAAATTTCAGAAAACCAAAAACGACACGAACTGAACTTGCGGAAACCTCTTCAATCCTTGTCGTACTTGGCCCCTCCTTGATCCTGAGAGGCTTTGGATTGCGGGTGCTAGAATAACAAAAACAATAGGCATATATTTCTGATAACTAGAATTAAATAACAAACTAACTGGTCTATCTGTGACAGCAATTGTCTGCAATGAGCATCAGACAAAATAACTTTCATGCAGGGCGAGACTTTCGTACCGAGCTTCTTCACCTTCATGAATCTTCCTCCGTAGCTCAGCTTCAAAATGTTCCCTCCTAGCCTCATTTTGAGCCTCCATATGCGCGATGAATGTTTTGGCCTGCTGGATTCGCGTAAGGTTTTGCGTATACTCCTCTGGAGTAAGAGAGTTCGCGTTGACAAGCCCTCTATCCATAAGGCACGAACAAACATTCAAGTTGTTGCCTGTTGTTTGATTGCAAGTTGAGGCCTGTTGTTTGCCACGTGAGAGATAATAATTAATTTTTTTTTAAATGTCGGAGACATCAAATTTTAGAGGAGGAATAATAAATGTGACTCACAACAAAAGAGCAGTGTAACATACTTTCGACAATGCGTTGTGGATTCTAGAGGTATCTATGGGTATCGCGAACCACGAAAAGAAGAACTGTCTGCGTCACTACCAAAATTTATAGCTTGCCCTGGTATGTTGCTGACATAATACTTAGAGGGCTTTCAAGGGCCGTTGGCCCAGGCGGTAGGGATAACGGAACGCAGTAGATTACATGTGCTATCCACATCGACTAAAATCACGGTGTCCAAATCCCTGAGACAAACTGTCGACAATATTCTGTTCACATTGACCCAACGTTCCAAAAATACCTCAAGCTCGTGTGAACTTCACGAAACAAACATGTGTAGTACAATGGCGGTGTATCTATGTCCTATGAATTGTCTTCTTCATCCCCGACATGTACGCAAGTTCGCGGCGATTTCATCTCACTCGTCAATCAATTTGAATTCAGTTGGCCCTTATCAGGTTTTCGACCGTATTGCAAAACAGTTGCAGAAAGACAAAGCTGTTTTGCGGGAAGGGGGAAATCGGAGTAGGACGGTGGACTATGTAAGAGATGAGGTTGCTGAGAGAATGATTGAAAGGTTCCTTGTACGAGCATAGGAATGATCTGTATGCATTGAAGTAACAGTCATGCAGGACATCAAAAGAAAGTTTGGAACAATTCTTGACCTTGGTTCTGGACCTGGCCATTTCTCTAAACTGCTGGACAGAGAAAAAGTCCAGAGGTCCATTATGCTCGACTTGAGTGGTATTTCTTACTTGCCGAAAATTTCTCCTTCTCCTTTGACACTTCGATACAGAGGCAACTCTCAAACGAGATCCAGACTCAGCATTTGAAGGTGGCTTGCCAACTCTTTCAAGAATCCGTGTTGGAATCCTTACTTTCCTACAGTTGAAGTTGAAAGGATACACGGAGATGAAGAAAACCTTCTCAAATCTGTCAAATTGGGGTCACTAGAAGCCGTGATTTCCTGTCTAAGCCTGCACTGGGTTAATGACCTCCCTGGTAAATTTCACAACAAACGCCAGACCTGTTGACAAAGTTTCTTATCCGCAGGTGCGCTTGTACAAATTCGCGAGGCCCTAAAACCGGATGGTTTATTTCTCGGGGCAATGTTCGGCGGCGACACCTTATTCGAACTAAGGTTGCTACATAGTCTATCTCCACTCACCTTGGTAACTTAATGTTCTATGGAAGGACATCTCTCCAACTTGCAGAACTTGAACGCGAAGGTGGTATCTCTCCACATATATCACCGATGACTGGTCAGGATATTATCTCTTATCAGGAACCCTGACAAACCTGTTCAAAGACACCAGGGACGTATCTAATCTTCTTGGGCGAGCAGGGTTTACGATGCTCACAGTTGACATCGATAATGTGAAGGTAGAGTACCCGAGTATGTGGGAGCTCTTGGAGGATCTCCAGGACATGGGTGAAGGAAACGTCGTCATTGGAAGGTGCGTGCCCTTAAAATGTCTTCTCCATGAACGATATAGTTAATAAGTTATGTGCTAGACGCAACACTATCCATCGAGACACTCTTACTGCGGCTTCGGCAATATACAAAGGTTTGTTCTCCCCTTCATACGTTGGTGTTTTCTAACGTGCCTCATCAGAGTTACATGGATCAAAGAGTGACTTTGTACCTGCGACATTTGAAATAATTTACATGGTGTGCTTTGACTGATTTTGTTCTTAGCCCCTTTGTTCAGACTTTTCTAGATTGGATGGAAGCCTGGTCCGAATCAACCAAAACCCCTTGAACGAGGTACTGGGAAAGTGAATTTCAAAGATGTTCTCTAAGCTTAGTCCACTGCATTTGCTGAAGCAGACTTCATTTTCGTATCACGATCAAATATTTTTGTGGCTCCTCATTAAATCTGCATCTGAAAGCACCTGGTTATGATAACCTATGAGATGCAACAAACATGTTCGTTGAAGAATTAGAGAACCCTTTTCACAGATTTACTCCTGCCTTTAAATTAGGATGCATGTTGCCTCACTCTCCGCTGAATCAAATGTCTTGCCGGCAGGTCACTTATACTATAGAAATTAATGAAAGAAGGGATGGAACAAATTGTGTAGTTATGAGTTCCAATCCTCCTTGACATGGATTAAGCAATCTATTCACGCCCAAAAAGTTGCCTGGCTGTTTTGAAAGTCTTTCTGGTTGTCGAGCTTCCATTTTCATGGAAAAAAATTAAATCTGGCTATCAGCAGCTAGCCTACAAGTTTTCCATTGATGATGTCACTTGTAAAGCGATGGTTTCTCATCGGATGCATTGTTTCGTCTGACATGTGTATGCCTTCGTTGTAATAACACAACAGTCGAACCTCCGAGTCAAGCTTTACCTCTTCTGGTTGTTTAATAGTCAATAGCTGCGGAGGATGGTGTTTTATTACTTCCGAGAGCACAGAACATCCCTTTGTAAGGCACAGGATTGAGGTTTGCAGTGGCCATCGTGATCGAAAAATGGTTCCAGAAACCTTTCAAAGTCAATGGGCATACTTTTGAAATAATTATCCAGTGGCGTCCTCAACAGCGGCTGAATCGATAGCGTTGATGTCGCCTTTCTCCTCTTGTTGGAATTTTCGTTTCGGGATGACGGTGTAGAGGGCAGCTTCCCAGCTCTTTGTCTCGGCCCACTGAACCAATATCTCGAAGACTTGATTAACGGTCAAGATTTTGCGCGTATGGAGTGACGCAAGATACCGTCCAATGGGGAGTCGTGCAGTCCGTATGCCCAATTGCCTTGCTTTATTGAGGCAAAGATTCTACACAAGGACCTAATAAGGAATAAAGGACAGAGTAAAAGCTATACTTAACTTGCCTTGTATCGATTATGGTCACAGATACCGCCAATAATGTACGTCTCATTTGGCTTGATCTCTGTTAACTCGTCTTCCGCATCTGCGGTAAGGTATACGAAACTGGACTTAGGGAGTCTTATTTCATCTTCTCCTGGTGGTACACCGACATTGTTGCTGTGATCGCTGTGATCGGCATCATTCGAAGACTTGGAATCGACATGCGATGGAAGAGATTCAATAACCCCAGTGCCATCTCGCCATAAACTTTCAAACCCTGCCGAATACCAATTGGTGCTGGACCATCTTTTGTAACTCGCATCCCCTAATGCTTCAAGTCGCTCATACGTGCGGCCGTCGAGGGATGTAAACATCAAAGTAAAGGGATAGGATGCTCGACGGTTAACGCTATAGGTATATGCTAATTGAGAACACAAAGAGGTGATCTCCTAGATCAATTTTAACACGTATTGGCAGAAAGGGTGTGTTAAGATGGAATGCACGCAGAAGGTTCCCTAGCTCACCTTGTCGATCATCATCCCGTCGAAACCCAGATCCACAATCACCTTACCACCAAACTCGATTTTCGGTCTCTTCGATCGTCTTTTCCTCCCTTCTTCGTCGTCCTCGTCAAGTTCGCAAGCTGCTCTCTTTTCCGCCATGACCCTCTTCTTCTCCTTCTTTGCCTGCTTTTCGCGAGCACGACGCTCAAGTTTCAGGGCAGCTAAACGCTCCGCCTTGGCAGCTCTTTTCATAGCCTTTTTTGATATAGGCTTGTGCATCAGAGACGGATCATCCGTCCCTGCAGATATTTCCATGGGGGTTGGCCATGGAGTCCCTGGCTGAGCATTTGGAACTGATTGTCCGGCGCTCATCATTTTCTCCTGAATGGTATCATCATGATCCTTCAGTTTACTCTCGACAATCTCGGTTGGTGCAGCTGCCGGAAGCAAAGACGCCTCTACCGTCTGCGACATGTGTTGACCAGTGCGCAAATGTGGAAGAGATTCCAAAAAAATGCCCGGTAGATGCCGGCGTTTAAAGATCGATTATATGAGCCATGATGGTGGATGTCGCGAAATTAGGCATTTGTGAGTTTGTAAGTGTCAAAGCCTCTGTCATTTGGCAGAGCAACCTGCAGTGACAAAGCCAACAAGACAACGTCTGCAGATGGCGGTTTCCAAAAAACTTGCATGCTTCTCAGTGCTAGCAGTGGCGGAACATACAGCTACGGTTGTATTCATCCATGTAAGTTCGCCAACAACTGCAGAAGCAGTCGACAGTGCATAACAACTTTTTGATCATTTTCCTTTGCGCACTTTCTACGTTGCTAATTCGACGACAGGGTCTAGGTGACACTGGTCATGGTTGGGAGCCAGTGACGAACATGTTCAAAAATGATCCAGACCTTGATCATATCAAATGGGTTTTTCCCCACTCGTACGTTGGAACAATACCTTTCTCGCATGCCAAGGCACTAATGACCATAATTTTTTTTTAATGAATTCCTTATTAATATCATTCTCAACATTGGGCCCGTTGTTCATTAAGGCCAACACGCCCAGTAACTGCAAACTTGGGCATTGAAATGCCATCATGGTGCGTTTATTTCTTCAGTGTAACAGCAGTTGGCGTGATAGTCGTCAACCAGGTTCGATATCTACTCTTTTGGATTCAATGTGCGAGAGGATGAAGAAGGCATGGAAGCCTCTGTATCCTCGATCAAAAACGTTATCCAGGATGAGATAGACTCTGGCATTAAACCTAACCGTATACTCCTTGGAGGGTTCAGTCAGGGAGGCGCAATGTCCTTGCTAACTAGCCTAACTTCAAACCTCAACTTGGCGGGAGTTGTCTGCCTCAGCGGCTGGCTTCCCTTGCGAGATAAATTCAAAGACGTGAGTTATGAACACGGCTATAACCATTGTGCTGTCTCAGACTAAACGGTTTCTTATCATTGACTAGCTGGCGAATCGGGAGGCATTTTCGACTCCTATCTTTTGGTGTCATGGAAGTGCAGACCCGCTTGTCAAATCAGAATACAGCAAAGAAGGTGTCGACCTGCTCGTCAAGTTGGGTGTACCTCTCGCAATGTGCGGCATTCTCAGCGGACTATCCTACAGCATATATGAAGGTATGGGTCATACCACGAACCAGAAAGAATTAGATGATTTGCGGGTTTTCATTAAAAGCGCTGTCCCTCGTGAGTGAGAAACGGGTTCCAGTTTAGATTTCATTCAGTTTCTATTTGTTGCCTTGGTGTGTCAATCATTCCCATCGTTCACTTGACGACATTTCTTTTTCGGTTGTATCTTTTCCGTCGTGTCTTCCTTTTTATGTTGGTCGCACAACTTAGACGTGTACACCGCTTTCTGGGAAATTCTTTGTTAGTTATTTGCTGTGTCATATATTGTGATTGTTTTGTCCCAGGTTGCCCTTTTTCTTGGAACACGTCTGGGTCTTCTTATTCCAATCGAAAGTCTGTAGTATCAACCTTAATCAATGGGTCGTGACGTTTCATGGTATCAAATTTTGTATTTACATGCAAAAAGTTATGTAAATAGTCTTCCAATAGGCTCGACCCCCGTTCTGAATCTTGATTCGGATGATATATTCCAACAAGTCTTCCAGCTACTTCACGTCATTTTCTAATTCAAAGGTCCGGCCTTGAAGCTTGAAGCTTGATGACGTACGGAGACGAATTGACTCATTCAACTAGCGAGTAGTGTCCTGTGCTTAGTACTTCGAAGTCTCTTCATACTTTCTTCAGGCTCTATTGGGCTTTACCAGTTTCCTTATCGTTCCAATACTTGAACGAGGACCTGACTCCCTGCAGAGATTCTATACACGTTGTGTACATTCGTCGTCATTGTCATTGGCCACAAGTATCGTACAAAGACTTGTAATTACCAGCTATGGGTATCTGACACTTTATCATTGACCATTTTCACATCCTCTGAGAACCAGATTATTGTTGGCAACCTCGAGGCAAAAAGGCTTACACATTCTTTCGTCGTGCAGGTTGGTCTGAGTTTTCAGTTTCTTCTCTTACCTTATTCCAAAGCCGTCATATTCATTCTTGCCGCACAATTTCTTCGCATTTGCTGGTGAAGGAGAAAGATTTTTGGCTTTTCAAATCTTCCGACCAAACTTTTGAACTCCAAATCCCTCAACCACTTTTCAGTTGAAAGAAGGACTACATTCAGCGACGGATTTACAGTTGAGTGTTGATGTCGAGAAGATTGCAGCAGAGCCTTGATGTTTTTCCTGCAGCAGTCTTTGTGTATCGGAGGTCTGCAGACTAGGAAATTATTCATTCCCTCAATCGAGCAATTATGTCACATACCGAAAGCAATGCGCACACTGGGTTAGGACCCGACCAGGATCTGCATCCGTCTCGTGGTGATGCTGTAGATGTTACTCCTAACATTCAAAGGTCCCATATAAGTGTAGGATCTGAAGGGCAAGCCACCTCGCCTTCTCCGCCTCCTGCTTATGCACCATTGCCACCTGGTGGTTCCGGATTGAGCGGAGTTGCTGGGCAGGGATCGTATATATATACACAAGGACTCTATTCCCAACCATATTATCGTCCCCATTCCCATCTGTCTTCAGCAGGTGTACTCCCAGGCGATCCGACATTGTTCTTGAATTTTCAACCCCATCCCAACTCACGCCATCACCAACATCATCACCACGAACGACATGCGCATCAGCCTCACTTTGCCTTTCACCCGTATCCTAATGCACATCACCTACAGGCGCAGAATTTTGGCCCAACACCTATCTCGGCAATGACGACAATGGCGACGCTTCCCCTCCTACCCTATGCTTTCTATGAAACACCTGGTGCTGCTGATGCTCGTGCACGATGGCGATTCATGGGTGCAGTGCTGGTGGCAGTGGCGGTTTATGTTTTTGTGGGGTTTGTGGTTGGATTGGAGGTATTGGGTGAGAGGTTGGGCCAGTGATCATTTGTAGATGGAGCGGACCACACCTTTGGATGAGAAAGATTTCAGGAGGGGCCCAGGTCTGATATCATCATCGAAAGTTTTCGATGGCATGGATTAGCCGTCCGTAAATTATCAGAAATTATCTTGCCGGAAAGATTTTGATTAATTTATACCCGTTACCATACTTTTGTGAAATGTTATCATGTGAGTTTCTTGTTGTATTCTCTATGTGATGCGCTGACGGTAGATAGTACACTAAGATTTGCCCAAAGCGAATCCACATTTTGTCTGGCGAGGGGCGCTTGAAATTATTGACTGTGAATATGAAATTCGTGACATGGAATTTGTTGAGATTATCAACGCATGCAAGATAAATGCTCGATCAAACCATTAAATTAAAGGAAGCGAAGTTTTTTGTCAATTAAAATTTTGTGTGCTGTTGTCACGCGTGTACTGTCTCTTCTATGGCTGCTGGCTCGTTGCTTGAACATTTGCTCTCTCATTCTGTGATCACAATGTTTCTTCAGATAAAAATAAGCCCTTTCTTTCGGCAAGCCAAATTAGGACATACTATGGGTGCAATGATTGTCTAGGCTTTGACTCAGGCGAAGTTCTGATGTGCTTATCCACTTGCGGGTGACAGAATGGTAGTAAATGGTACTAGTAGTGGTATAGCCATTGTGGAAAACAGTGAGAGCATTTTACATGTGGTGCGTAATACGTTCCGACTGCGTCATATTTATCGAGTGGGTTGTTGCGTACGACGAGCAGGAGAGATCACGTGGAAATAAGGTTTATATTTGTGGATATTTGTGAAAGGTCTGTGCGTATTGCTGTTGTTTTCGAATATGTGAATTGATTGGATGTGACAGGTTCATCACATACCCCCTCGATCGCACACCCCTCAGCACCGTCCCCTGAGCTCACCGCGTCAGATAGTGACAAACCATTCTTCCGCATTGTTCTCGCGTCCTATCAACTCGAATGTCCTTATAATGCCGACTCCAGCAAATAACACATCCCCATTTCAGCCGGACGAGGACTTCATTAACAAGTCTCTTCTCGCTTCTCTCGACGCCGACGCCGAGCCCTTATCGTCCTCTAACGAATCTGAACACATAGTTTCCACCTCATACCGCTCGAATTCGAACTCTTCAACTTCAGGCTCTCCTTCCATTAACTTTCCTATGCATCACCAACATTCGACTCGTCCCGAATCTCCTTCTGATTCACAGACCGTCAAGCAGATCCACAGAGACTCATTCTACGTGACCCAGGGCCATGGAGGGCTATACACGAGCACGGACGGTTTCCATCGGCACTCCGAGTTTCAAGACGAATATGACTCGTTCGCAAACAATTCCTATCGCAACTCTTTCACCTCTTACCCTAACACTACTCGCTCGCGACAACAAGCCACTCTCAATCCATCCTACCGCGATCAGCCCCAATTTTATCCTTCAAGTGTTGATATGTATCCAGATCATCCGGGACAGTCACATGTATCAGCGTATGACTCCCACAATCCCTTCGACTTTGCAAACGGGCACTCCGCCAGCGTCCACAAATCTTACCAGGTAGATCAATTCAGCCAAACGTCCACAGCTTCCCTCTTCCACAACCACGGAAAACAACTTCAACAGCAGTCGTTATCCAATTATCAGTCCGCGGTTCCGCAAGCCAATGGCATTCAGTTCTCATCTCAGACGCCCTATGGTCCACATCTACCTACCAACACCACCTTGGGCCTCAACACGGCTAACTCCAACACGGGCGGTATTCCTCCCATGTTATCTGGCCCGGCGAATGGGACCCCCGCAGCCGGAGAAGAAATTTCTACCATCTTTGTTGTCGGATTCCCGGAGGATATGCAGGTGTGTGAACATATTCAACGATTGTCCATTCCTTCTAATACGTTCCTATCTATAGGAACGCGAGTTTCAAAATATGTTTACCTTCAGTTCGGGATTCGAAGCAGCCACCTTGAAGATTCCAAATAAGGAATACACCTCTTATGGAGGAATTGTTGGGTCCGCATCCGGAACAACATTTACAAACGGCTTACGAGGCGCGTTTCAATCCTACGGTGCTCAGAACGATCTGTACAACATAGATGGACCCCGTGACGGCACCGTGGGTCACTCCTGGCCTACATCGGACGACCTTACTTCGAATCAAGCCCATTTCCTTTCGACAGGAATCAACGGGCTTCAAGCGGGCGCTACTAATCCTGTCGTTACACCTAATACGAACGCTATGCAGCCTCGGAAACAAATTATTGGTTTCGCTAAATTTAGGTCGCGGGACGAGGCTTTGATGGCGCGAGATATGTTACAAGGACGGAGGGTAGATATTGAAAAAGGTGCAGTGCTGAAGGCAGAGATGGCGAAGAAGAATTTGCATACGAAGAGAGGTGTAGGACCGGTTCCTGCTGTAAATGCTGTCATTCCGCCGCCTCCTGTGAACGTTGGCGTGTCTGGTATTGGTAGCATGCAGAATTCGAGTTCTGTTCAACAGCAGCAAGCACAACTTCCGCCTCATCTAGTTGGGCTCGACTCCTTTGGAAGTGCTGCAGAGTTTAAGCTGAGAGATACGGGCCTCTCTCGTCTTGGTTGGAGAGATACTTCGTTGAGCCTTCAAACGTCGCAGCAACCAGCCGACCTTTCAAATACATCTATGACTACTCTCAGTCGAGACGACGAAGACAGGAGGAGAGAGAGTATGGTCACTGCGCTTAGTGGACTTTCGTTTGGGGGTTCCACTTCAGCGACAACACCGACGCTTCGCGGAGCACGCGAGAGAGTGGAAGAAGAGCGGAGAAAGGAGAAGGACGAGAAAGAGATGCACTTGATGAGGCCCCGGGGGAGTGCCTCCGCTGCAGCTGCATTTGATGCTTTTCATTCCAATGCTGGATTCTCTACAGCCAATACACTGTCCAACCCATTGTCGGCCGCTATTGGGCTCGCGGGCATGTCAAGACAGACATCGTCAACAGGGAGTCAGGGCGGCACAATGACGACTACAAATGTTGGAAGTGGAACGAACAGTAGCGCGGTTTTGACCCCTTCGACTCCAATGAGCGCGCCTACGGAGAGTAGCGTCAGCAATGGGTCGCCGTTGATTGGGGTTGAGGGTCACCCCCGACATCAGCTGCAGAAACAAGAAGAGTTAGTTGGACCATGGGACAAGATTAACCTTGCGATTCCCAGTAAGAATGGAATTGGGATTAGTCGGCCCAGGTCGGAGACGCATGGTTCAACATCACCCATGGCCACTCAAGCAAGCGATGGTGGCCTGAATTCGAGTGTCGAGAAGGATTCCGCCCAATATCAGCCTCAGCATCATATTCATCAAGTGAATGGTGTTGGGACGAGCTATACAGGAAGCAGTAATCCGAGTACAGGAAACGCGTCTCCCACATTGCCTTCACCTGCGTCTCACGAGAGTAATGTGAGCGGCAGCAGCAGCAATAGTGGCGGATCAGGATTTTCAGGGAGCACGACAGGTGCTCATGGTATAAATATGAGAGGGACTGTGGATCAAAATCCTCCGGTGGGTCTTGTTGTCTCTTTTGTGGATCTTTCTCTTGTTTTTTTTTTCCATTTCGGGCATAGCATTGTGGTAGGGTCGGTCTGATGTTTTTTATTGTCTTTGTTTATCCTTTTTGTCCCGTTTTGTCTCTTTTCATTGTTTGACACTTGACTGACAATTTTTTATTGAAAGATTAACACTCTTTACGTTGGTAACTTGCCGACCTCGCCGCAGCCAGTTGGATATCCAGCCGACTTCTTAGAAGAGACATTGAGAGAAGTGTTTTCACAGAGGCCAGGCTATCGTCAGCTTTCCTTTAGACAGAAGGCTGCGGGACCAATGTGTTTTGTTGAGGTGGGTATCTCCGACTCTCATCGCATGTTTGGACTTATTTTTTTCTAGTTCGAGGACGTTGAATATGCCGCGAAAGCCAAGGCTGAAATGTCAGGCAACACCCTCCGAGGATTGGTGAAGAACGGCATTCGCCTCTCTTACAGCAAGAATCCACTTGGTGTTCGTGCTCCTCCAGCACTGGGTGCTACTGCAACCAATGTCCCGTTTCAGCCACAATCCTTCGTGCATTCTCTGAGCAACCAACACCAACATTTGTCGTTCCCCCATGGTGTAAACAATGACATTTTCCAAGCTCGTCTTTCGGACGAGTTTGTTGGTGGTGCTGGACAGCACCAACAGCACCACCATCGGGGCGTGTCTCAAGCGCCTTCGGTTCTACGAAGGGCTGAATCGATGAGTCAGGGAGGACTTCACCCAGGTGTGGGGGGTGGCAGCAATCCGAATACTTTTCTTTCTTCGCCACCTCCGAGATTTTATTCGACCTCTCCTGGGAGTATGTCCTTTGCGTCGGCAATATCGACGCCTCTGACGGGCGCATCAAATACTTTTGTGCCCAGGTCGATGGCAGCATCTGCGGCTGCCGCTAATGCAAGCGGTGGCATAGTTGGTGGCATGGGTATTTTTGGTGGCAGTGGTCATCAGCAGGACGGTGGCACGTTTACGAGTTCGCGTCCAGGTAGTTTTTCGCCTTTCGGAGCGTTTGGTGCGGAAAGCCAGTTCCAAGTGGTGCCGACCCATCAACATCTTTCACAGCATTCGATACCCATGGACCAGCGGCAGACACATGTGGATAATTAATCTGCTGCTCTCATTGTCCACGCATAATGCTTCATTTCTCTCTTCTACAGACTAGAATGCCGGGTTGCCTTGCGGGGTGCATTTTTTAATTTTATCTTGTCTCTATTTCCATATCATATTTCCACTCATCGACATCAAGACTGATTCCCACACGCCTCCCATCTGCCCCCGCCTTAAACACGTAAATCAACACATTCACGAACTTAACTGGAAAATATCTATGTGTACACCTTCTATTCTTCTCACAAACAATCCTGCGCCTTGCAACCACTCCGGCATATTTCCAGATATGAATCACCATCTACCACCTGCATACACTCCATCCAATCATCGTCTTTTATTATTTTCCTTTGTGTTCTGTTTTTCTGTTTCATGGACCCATCTGTTGTTCTGTCTATTTGTCCTTGCAATGTCCTATCTCTTATTTATTGGGCTTGTTTTGTAAACTCAATCAATATTCTTCCCAATCCACCACCACTTCCCGTTTTCATTTTATATCCTGACAATATCGTTTTGTCCTGCTGCACCATTTCATTGCAATCACCTTATCTCTTTCTTTTGTCCATCTGGTTCTTTCTTCTATGCTCAATTAATACGTCAAGTCATCTCCTTTTTCGGCAGCATTTTCAGACTCTTCCTGCACACTCGACTCCCTTCGTAGCTTGTAAGCTTAAGTCTTGTCTTTATTTCCTCAGTAGTATCTGATTTCACAGTCAATTATAAAGAGATTTTTTACCATACTCAGTCCGCAATTTTATTTCCATCTCGATTGTATTCCTATTATCTCGTATCGCTGCTCTATACTCCTGAAACATATTACGTTTCGATTGTCAGTACGAAGATGTCATTTCAATACAATACTTCCTTCAGTGCACCTTTGGTACAAGAATCTGCATGGAGTGTATAACATACCTACTCTACATACAATGAACCCAATTGACGAAAATGGGTAAGTTAATAATTAACTAAAAGCAAGGCATGGTCCTTAATTGTGAGAAAAACGAATACAGAAAATGGACTCTAAAAATTGACAGCAGGACCATGAAAGAAAAAGTTTACTTCTATCCCGTATCTCCGTCTTTGGTGCCAAGTTGTTGACTGGAGGGATGACTTTCCGTGATACTCGTTGTTGCAGGACTCGAAGGGGTAGAAGCCACAGAAAGACCAATTGCACCCAGCTTAACTTTGATCTTTTTTGCATCTTCACCGGCTCTCCGTCGCCCGACTGATGATGAATCTTTCTGAGCACCAAGGTCAGGCTTTTTGTTCGGCTTGCTGAGGCGGCGAACAAATTGTTCGTCTTGTTCGTCTTCCTCTCGTCGCCGTTTCTCCCCTAACTTCGCGCCTACGGGCTTCAGTGAGTGTGACTGAGGACGGCTCCGTGTGTTACGTGCAAGAGCTTCTAAAAAGTTATCTTCGTTCTCGTCGTCTTTCGGCAGTCGTTTTAGAGGTGGTCCAGACGTAGCGGTTAGTGGTATTGATGCTGAAGGAGTGGAAGGAGTGGGAATTGATGAAAGTAGAGTGAGGGGTATAGAACTTGCAGCTTCGCTTGCAGAAGTAGACTCCTCGTCTTCATCTTCGCTATAGTCAACCAAATCGCCAAGGTGTGGTGCTTTGAGAGGAGGCCGATAGCCTTTTGTTGCGGCTCCGACCACTGTTTTCCGCTTCCGCTTCATGCCAGTATTGTTAGCCAAGAGCGGAGAAGTAGCCCCTGAAGCAAGAATCCAATTTTTCTGACTGATCGAAGGGACAAGCTCGCTGTCATCGTCTGTATTAAAGTAATCCTCTTCTTCACGATCAAGGGTGCGTTCTCGACTTGGCCATCGTTCGTCTTCGGATCTGTTCGAAATCAAGGGATAGAGGAAGATTAAAGCACTGCATCTGAGATGTAAGGGATTGGCATACGGTTTCGGCGCCGGTTCCTCCAGTCGCGGTGCGATATTCATTTCATGCCTTTGTATGATACGCTGGAAAAGCTCTCCACCCAACAAGCTCTTTGAAAGTTCTTGGATCTCGGCTTCATGTTTGACAATACACCACTTAATCAAGTCCTTCATGTTTTCCTAGTAATAGGTTTAATTAACGCAAGCCGTCCCAAAAAGTCAGTGACTATTGACCTTGCGCATAATTTCGAAATATTCTTGGCAAGAGCAGCTCAACAGGTTGTCTCTGAGCGATTCCTTGATCGTCAGATCGAGAATGGGTTTTAATATGTCATACTTGAGGATTTGGACATGAGAGTTGGGATTGTTCTGCTTGAGGAGCAAGCGGAAGATGCGGAAAGCGGCTGTCAATGTCTAAGTCAGGACGCAGAAATTTACAATCGAATAAAAAGGTTATTATTTACCATGCCGAAGATGTTTATCCTTAGCTTTGAATAATGTTGCAATACGGGCCAAGATGTCGGATGCCATGATATGGAAATGACTGCGAAACTGATGCTGTTGGACGAAGGTGTAAAGCAAATCACAAAGGTAGACAAATCGATTGGTCTCCTCGCGTGTTAGAGGGTAAAGCGGTTCCTTGAAGTTCTTCCACTCGGGAAGTTCTGTAAGTGGTTTAAGGAGAATATTGATGCAATCTTTGTAGAAATAATCCATGAACCGCTCTGTGGTAGGTTCGTCCTTCCGTATGAGCAAAGGTTTTGGACCCACAGCCTACAGAATAAATCTGTCAAATCACGAGTGTAACGAAGTCGCCGGAACTCACCTCGGAGCCAGCCGGACCAGCCGGTAAATCTCCTGTAGGAACCTCTAACCAACTTCTAAGAGCATCCCCCATCTGGCTCTGCACTGACAAATCCTTGCTCTGCGCCATTATTCTACAGGCCATGTCCAATATCGTCTCCGCTTTACCTATACTCCTCTTTCCCGCGACCCGCACCTTCCCGACAGCAAATACCTGCTTCAGCACATGACCTCGAACACCATTCAAATCATGGTCGAGCATTGCCGACAAGACTTCGCCTGCAGCGTTAATCATCTGCTTGTTGGTGTCGTCTCTCTCGGGCAGACCCAATGCCCACTGTACAGCAAGAAGGATACCGCGGTCAACGAGCGTCCGGAAGAGAGCTAATCGGGCAGGCATCTGGACATTCTTGCCCATGACAGAAAGTTGTTGGAGTAGCATGATCACCTCTCGCCGCAGGTTCATCTCTTCTTCCGTCAGACCGTCAGGTGGACAGAACAAAAACGATCCAGGAGGTGCTCTGGAGAGGCGAACATTTCCGTTCACAACAACAGATGCACCGTTGGTCAGTTTGGGAATCACCGATCCTGTTTGTTGCTGATCTACGTCCATTGCAGTAACTTCTGGTTTCGAGTCGTCGCCGCTGCTACTGTCGGTAATTAAAAGTTCCGTGGGCTCCTGCGACAGCATTTGTGGTTGTTCTTGAGAATTCGCCTTTTTAGCATCACCATCGTCATTGATGAACAACTTAACGATATCGGAAAGAAAGGTCTGGTCTTGCTGTAAATGCGAAATGATGTCGATCTGGTTGAAGATAATACAAGAACTAAGGACATTGAAAGTTGAGTCGTCCAGAGCGCGTGCAAGAACAACATCTTTCAGGAATTGAAGGCGGTACGTATGGTGAACTTTTCGCTGGACGGCAATATCGCGCATGGGGATAGGTTGGTGGAATTGGGCGGTGTTATGAAGGAAGTCACGGTAGTTGGCTTTATGTCCCGGAAAGTCAGGATCGTCTATAGAAGCATGAATTATTGGACATCAAACAAGCAAATGCAAGCGTACATTCTAGCATGCCAACGACTCCGAAAAATATATCATCTTCAAGTATATGTTCGTACATCGAGTGGTCATTCAACATAACTGGTTCAAAGGGTTAGCTAGACTCATGCAATCATATAGGTGGTTTGACGTACGTATTGTTTGCATTAAACTACAAAGGGCGTGCAAGTTTTCTAGGCTCTCCAAGTCTTCAGCAGTGTGCATGACTTCAATTAAGGATTTGATGTATTCCTAATAAATTTACCAAATGGAAACCCAGTGATCAATAATCAGTTCATACTCGCGACAGATAAATTACACCAATCAAAAAACCACATTTCGTAGGTGTGTTACAAAATTATGAATGAGAAAAGAGGACAATATATATCGGGCGCATAATGCCTAAAAATATGATGAAGGGCTCACCTCATGTTGGATATATTCACATATTCGTTCCCTAATGGGCTGTGTTCTTGCCAGTTGTTTGATGGCCCTTTCGATCTCGCTGATGATCCCGAGCTGAGGTGAAGGTAAGTGGCCTGAATTGATAATGACTTGTGCCGTAACAGAAGTGTCAGATCCGAGAAGGGGTGAGGAAACGTTGGTTTGGTCGTCTGCAGAAATAATTCAGTTTATCATAAGGTCGTGTTCCAAGACGACGAACCACTTGTGTTAAGATGTTGTTGTACTTCAAGAATGAAATTCCATACTTCCGCACAACCTTCCGGATCCTGAAAACTGAGAGCGTAGTCTACTCCGTCGGGTTCGGTCCACACAATCAATGTATCTGTAAACGAAACGGAGATTGTTAGCCCATATCACGAGTGGATCTTTTTCCACGATTTCTGACAATGATGGCTGATCCGCTTGCTCCCAGTCGCGTGAGGGCAAATAGGACATCCACCACGCAAAATGAGGTAAAATTATCAAAATTCACCTTGTTGGCGCTGGTAAACGTCGTTAGAACGGATCGTTGTGGTCAGAATGATGTCGTTGTGGTTTCGCTCCGACCGTGCAACGAGGAATGCCTCATTCCTTTCCTCCGAAAATTGTCCGAAACAGAATGCCGTTCCCTGATCTACCCAACGTTGACCGATAAGTTCGTAGACCTAGAAATGGGCATGAGCGTCTGCATTCGAGGCATTCGGGCCGTTGAGCTAGACCAATTGAATGGGCGAAGCAATCGGCAAACCGTGGCCGAAGAAACGTAGATTTCATTTGAAACGAACAAAGAATTTCATACCTTTACGCGCTTCAGTTCATGATCGGGATCCGGGATCCATTCCTGACTTTCCTCGACGATCAAACTAGACTCTCCTGACGGAACGCCACCTCCCGATGGGTCTTCCAATAATTCAATCTGGCCATTAACGTGTTCAAGCAACACTTCTGCACCATCCTTTACAGATATTTGGTCAACTAGTCCCACTGCACTATCGGGCTGTTCTATATCTCCTGCTGGCGCGTGCTCCACCGCCTGCGCTAATCCATCCGTCGTTTCTGGTTCGGTTGGTAAAATTACATTATCCAAAAGAGCAAGGTCTATCGAAGAGTTTACAGAGTCGTTATTCGTGACAGGATTTGGACCTAGATGTGGCATTTGAATTTGAGGCGACGAACTTGAGTCGGTCAAGCTGGAGGTGGAACCTGCACCAAAGGAATCGGAATAACAGGCCGTGTAATCATGATGAGAGTGGAAGAGAGACTGTTTCTGTTGTATGTCGTCGGCAGGGCCGTTCATGGCCTGCTATGATGGATATATAGCCAGGGGTTTTCGGAGAAAAGAGCGTTGAACGCTTTCGTGGGCAAATAAACGATCGGCCCGGATTACCGCCAGTTATTGTCCGGGTGGTCCAAGTACTCCCTAGCACATCGAATTTCGATGCCATATAATGGACATATGAAAAGACATTTTACCAATTATTCCTAAGAGCAGAAATTTGGATTTTTAGTCAGTAAGAAAGCTATGAAACACGAGGCACAGATTCTATGCGCCTTGGGACCTTACATAATCCCGTCAAAAATTGGATTCTTCCGCGAATTGTGTCTCCACCTCATCACCATGAACAGTGGCAGGAGCAGGTCTTCAGCGTATTTGACAATCGCAGCGGTTGCTGCTGCCATCGGCCTGGCTACCTACGCAGTTTACTTTGACTACAAGCGCAGGAATGACACAGAATTTCGGAAGAAACTGAGCAAGTTGACTTTCTGGTGGCAATGCATGATCCACTAACACCCTCCCTCAGAACGGGAGAAAAAACGCGTTGAAAAGTCCGTTGCTCAGAACAAGGAGAGCGAAGTGACAACCTCAAGTTCCATTTCCCCTGATAAACTCAAGGAAGTCCTGAGGCAACTCAAACAAGAGGAACCGCCAAAGTCACCCGAGGAGAAAGAAACCTACTTCATGACCCAAGTTGGTCTTGGTGAACAACTTTTCTCCCAAGGTGCTTCATTACCAACCGTACACATATAGTTCTGACCTTCGGAAACCAGGACCTGTATTTTATCTTCCTGCTGCCCTTGCTTTCTTCCGTGCCCTGCGGGTCTATCCATCACCAGTTGAGCTCATCGTCATCTATCAGAAAACCATCCCAGAACCTGTCTTCAAGGTAGGTTGTCGATACCTTTTCCGTGTCCAGTTACTTAATAACCCTTGTAGATTGTAATGGACTTGACCAATACAGACGTAAGTGAAACAGAATCACACCTTAGGGCAAGCATGGGTATCGATGAGGATGCTAGACCAAGTACGGGTCCACCATCTGAGACTTCGTCTCAGGAGTGGGACAAAGTGACAGATCCAGGCTCGCGAACACCAGTCTAGTCACGCATGTATCCTAGAGAAAAAAGAAGAAACGTCGTGCGTTTGTAGAGCATTTTTAGACAAGACATCTACCCTCCTTGCCATCTACTCGTTCTTCATATCCATCTGCGTCATTTATTCTAATATATACATTTTGCTTTTTTTCTCTGGGTACACCATTTCAGGTTGAAAGTCGAATCGCAGGTGAGCACGGTGGAGACCCCTCATGACGCGAGCTTAGCAATTTTTTGGAATCCCCAGGGTATTATGATTATTTCCCACCAGTGAAAATGAAGGTTTCCGTGGTCACTATCCAAGGACAACCGCTGAAACAAGTCCTCATCGTAAACGAAGATATCGCTGCGGGAGAAATCATTTACAAGGCAAGTAAATTTTGTTATTCATGCACCCTGCTTCCTTTTAAATGTAATTTTAAATAGGAACGACCTGTCGTCACTGCCCTCGACTCGGACTTGCAAGCGAAAGGAACCTACTGCGCCCAATGTCTCCGTCCAATTGAGCCAGACATTTCTCTCGAAGTCAAAGACAGCTCGCATACGTTCCCTCAGACTTATTGCTCCAAAGCCTGCATGCTCATCGCCAAAAACCAAACGCACACGCTCCTCTTCACACTCGAAAATCCCTTACCACCCGAGCTCGCGGGTCCCCATCCCCCTCAAGCTCAAGACGCTCGACGAGAAGCCCAGGCTAGCTTTGCAGACTTCATTAAGAAAACGGGAAGGACTACACCTTTGCTTGTAGCGCGGTTCATTGCCAGACAAATAGCCATCGAGACTCAGAAGCTTGCCACAGCAAGTCTACTCGCTGCGGCGAAGAAGGCAATCCCAAATGTGGAAATAGACTTTACTGATGCTGAGGGAACCGCAGACGCGTACACCCTGAGCGACCATATTGAGCGCTTGAGGTACCTTGAGATCGAGAGGAATGAGGAGGAAGAGAGATTGCTTATCGGCGTCTTAAGACATGCTCTCCCTGGTCTGGAGGAGTTTATGACCGCACAGAAGCATGCCATGATCTCCGGAAAGATGTCCTATAACGCTTTTGGCGTTTGCTACGGTGGTGGCCGCGACGACAAGGTTTGTGGATTTATTTCCTCTGTTCCTATTTCAAAAACGAATGACACTTTTTGAAAGCCCGAGCCAAGCGACCGTCCTGAAGACCTCGAACGAACCCGGACGCCCTATGGAACCCGACGCCAAATCGGCAGCGCATTTTTTACCCTGTCGTCCTACATCACCCATTCCTGCATGCCATCTGCCCGACCCTCCTTCAGCTCCGGCACAGCCGAAATTTCCATCTTCGCCAACCGCGATCTGAAAAAGGGTGACGAGCTCACGATTGCTTTTGTCGATGTGACAAAGCACCCAGAGGAGAGCGTCGCTGAGTGTAGGAGGCGTAGGCGGTATGAGCTCGCGAGGGGGTGGAGGTTCGCATGTAACTGTGTGAGGTGTGAGCAGGAAGGTGAAGGAATGTCGCTCGAGGAGAAAGGTGGGGCAGACGCTGAGGGAGTGAGAGACGAATCCAAGGTTGAAGATACAGCTAAGAAGTTTGCCGATATAAGAAATCCCGCTGGGGAGGTTGAGTGAGATATCCGAAAGTGGGATGGAATGTCGGTGCTTGCTTCTTTTCTTGTGGCGAAAAGTACACAAAATACTTCCCTTTTGTTTATTTTTAATTTTCAACAGCTTGAGATATTGCTGCCCAGACTCACAATATAAATTCTTTATAAATGCGAAACTTGCCCATTAACTCTACATATAATGTATCGACAATTGCAGGAAAGCAATGATGGCAACCGAGGGAATGAATGCATGTACAAAAAAGACTGAGTATTAGATCAGGAAGTAAACAGTATGTGGAGAAGTGAGCTGATGTCGAACAACACTTGAAGATAAGAAGGCAAATTGCACAATGCTATTGTTTCTGGATTCGATTTGATGATTGAAATAAGAACACAAGGAGAGAAAATGAAATCGAAAAGAAGGGAAACGCATGACTCGAAAAATTTGTTCATGCGAAGGCGTAACGGTGTAGACTTGAATCACTTCAAGCAAGACTTCTCCACATCCCTTCCTCAGGAAGTTCACTCCGAGCCTTGAGAATACGCAGAGCCTGCTTCCTAGCTTTCTCGCCCTCACCTTTCACACCAGAAACGTCATCCTCGTCCTCCGCTTCGTCCTCTTCAAGGACAGAATCCAACGGCCCAGGATCTATTGCGCGAGTGCGATCCCTTTCCATGTAGGCCGCCTTTCGAATAGCGGTGGAAGAGTGTTTCCTACCGTTTAGGACTGCTGGAGGTGTTGGAACTTGTTCTGGCTGAACGTCTTGCCCAACATAGGAAGCAAGACTGAGTTGTTTGGGAGGTTCAATCGTCCTGATCTTGATCGGCAGAGAACCAACGACAGGACTGGTGCTATTCTTGGAATCTAAGACAGGAAATCAAATCTTCGGGAAGTCGGTAAGACAGAATATAAACTACCTTCAGTGTCGTCGACAACAAAGGTGGGGATGATGGGAGCAGATCTCGCAGCTTCCTCTTTATCGTCACTCTGATTTTCTTCGTCGGTGTCATCTTTTGAACTTCGATGGCCAGTAAAATTTTTCCAGTTTTCACTGCCTGGCACCCATGCACCACGATGGCTTGGCATGTCAGCCGCAACGAGCTTCAAAAGCTCCGCATCGCGCTCACTCAGAGGGATAGGCGACGGTTCACGTTTCAGAGTTTTTGAAGACGTCGCCGTGGAAGGCAATGATTTTAGATGTGCGGGAATAATGATCTGGGAAGAAACATCGACACCTGGTGGACTACGGATCGGTCGAATATGTGACGGCGCTGGGAGAGACGCAGGTCGAAGAGAATGGAAGGCATCACTACCAGCGATGACTGCACGTTTCTTGATACTGACAGGTCGCGGCGGAGGCTGCTCAAGGAGAGGTAGGGTATTTTGTTGATTTTCTGTCGTGTTCTCTCCGCCTGCTTCTGACATTGCTTCATCAAGAGGGAATATTATTTCTACAAATGGGAACCAAGTAAGTTTTTATCCAGAACAAGATAAAAACGGCGATCACCATGATCCAGTCCAACAGTCTCTTCTTCTGCTTTCTCATCCTTCTCGATCGTAACAACTACTGGCTTGACATCAAAAGTGACCTTCCTCTTCCCTTTATCACGCCCCCGCGATGGAGTTGTTTCTTGGGGTTGTTTGGCTGCTTCACTTGTTTGCGGAGTCTCACCATCCATTCCAACCGTGTTTCTATTTGATGTCGTCGCAGAGAGACCAGGAGGTTCCGGAGCCTCTGGTTCTTCTATCTTAAACTTCTCCTCTTTTGAGAGTTTATATCGCTGCATTTCTTCGTCCAAACTGACAAAGTACCTGTAACTTGCCTGAGTATTAATATCTTCATCGAAAGTCCGTCTGAACTGTAAGACATTGGACCCTTCACCCTGATAAGCAGAATGAACAAGCGTCAAGGAGCCTGACTGAGTTGACAACGCATGGCTCTCGCAAGACTTAGGAGATATAGAGGCCAGATCAGACGACGAGTCGCGTCTTCGCGTCTCATTTGGATGGTAAAATATTGATGTTGCCAATGACGTAGAGAGAGCAGATACGCGTGGACGGGTGGGAGATGTAGCATGGCGCAGTGAAGATGATATAGGAGTCGGAATAAAATTCCTAATTGCCACAGAAGACGAAATCCCGCGGGGGCTCACGAGCCCATTGACCGAGACTCCATCCTTTGACCGCGATGGCGAACGGGCCGTCCTTGACACATGTCTACCTCGTTCAAACTGGAGATCGGCCAGATGGCGTCGAAATTCTTTCCATATAATCTGCACCTGTCGTCTGATGATCCTTTGTTGTTCTATGATCCCGGTAGCCTCGGCCTGTATGAAATCTCGGATTCGTTCTTCTGCCGCAGCTTGCAGCTCCTGAGATTGTTTATTTGCCGTACTTGCCAGATGTATAAAGATGGGATTTGAAGATGTAAAAGGGGGAGGCAAGAAAACAGGTTTCATATTTGGAAGGTACGTTGTAGTCCCTTCTTCTTCTTCTTCTTCTTTTTGTTTTCTTTTTGTTGACGAAGGTTCATCGTTGTCTTCGGTCGGTTCCGGTGAAGACGGAGGAGTGGACGTTTCTGGTAAAAAAATTCCAAAGACAGACGCGTAGGCAGGTGATAAGAGAGCCCTGCGGATGTCATCTCTTGTCTAGACATAGAACGGATGAGCTACAAATTGCCAACGTGTCCAGAAGTCGTTGAGGCAAGATTAAAGGGTGATAAATTGCTCTGAGCTCTGGATCTTGAGAAAGATGGGCCAGCAGAGAGAGGAGCATCCCCCATTCACGACATTGAGCAATAAAACCTGTTAAAAAACACGTACCAAGCACTCTTTATGGACGTCAATCCATCCAGTACCACTCTTCAAAACTTCACGTTCCACCCAATCCTCCGATGGCAGCAAGGTTGTCTCATTCCCCTCAACCTCCAAAGAAATGGCATGATGGACACGATACACGGGTAGAGCGCAAAATAAGCATTGAAGCGTCGTGAAACGTGAATACCGCGAAGTGCCAGGGATAGGTTCAGGCCTTGACGTTAGCCTTACGGTGACCTGCGGGTGATTCTATGGATAAACTCAACATCCTTGCCACCATCCTCAATTTAAAATTTAGAAACAGTTAACATACCACCTGGATACTGTCGTCTCTGACGAAAACGGGAATGTAATTGGGATTATGAGGATGGTCCGAGCCCTCCGACGGTGACTGGAAAGGTGTTACGCGGATATTGAGACATTTGCAGGCGTATGCCACTTGGGTCGCCTTGTCCTCAATGACCATCGTTCTCTTCACTACGGACGACAGTCGACAAACAGGTGTGTTAACGGAATGTAATGTCAAGCAGACGATTTGCCCTCAATTTATTTATTCGGGATCCTTGTTCCGGAGTGATGTAAATATATCCGACTAGCGGGCGCTCAAGCGGAACCCGAATCTGATCATCATCACATGGATACAAATGTCAATCATACCAGGTCATGGTTGACTTGTTCTACTGTATTAAGATATCTTTACCGATCTTTCTTGCTCTCCCCACTCACGTCACTCCCATCGATTTCCGCCACCTGGCCATACTCGTTGATGCGTTTCGGGTCAATGCGGTAGATCCAACGCTGCAACAAGCGAAATATTAATACACGTCTTGTGATCACGGTAGTTTGTATCAACGGATGACGCACCTGATACAAGAAAATGAGGAATACGACATCATCGCTGTTCATTGCCAACGGAAACGGAGTTCATATGTCAGTCCAGAAACGACTTTGAAGGTAAGTGCTCACCGGAAGCATGCAAGACGGTGTAAGAACGGCATTTTAATGCAAAATCTACGTCAAGAAATCACATGCATTTGTTTTTAGTATTTCAAGTTATTGTGTCGACGAAAAATGGCGACTTACGCAAAGAAATCGTCAACTACAGTGGACAGGGTTTTATAAACCATCGCCTTCATAGGCATGTGGGCCACGCTCTGAGGGGGAATGTGAATACCCTAGCCAAAAGCCAATTATAGACCCTGACAGACCTTCAATTTGTAATTGATAATCAATTGCGGGATGAGTTGGGCCTTGTGGGGTAACGCTTAGCCAAGAAAGAAAAAATGCTGCTTTGTGACAGCAACTTACGAAACCGAACATGTAAACAAACGATGTCAGGGTCGATATTACAAAACTGTACCATCCCCGATGTGTTTCATAGATGAGCGAATAAACAGTATAGGCCGCCAATAAAGGGATGGCAACGTATGAAACATAACGGAAGGCAAGGCGATCATATCTGCCAAAAGAAGTCTTATCAAAGTTCCCCGCAGAAAACATACTAGATAATACACACTCTTGCGTTTTCTTCTCATCTTCACTGAGGATATGCTTGTCTGTATGAGAGCATCTTATCAGACAGAAATAGATGACATAGATGCCAAGACGACGCACCCTTGACCTCGATCGTGTAGGGAAGCAAAGAGCCTGCTGCTGACGAAACTAACTTGATATCTACAGCCTTCGTGATCTATTCAAATATAAGTGGGAAGGGAACATCAGGACAAACGTCACAGGAAATCTGACCTTCCAGGCTTCAATAACAACCCCAAAACCAGAGCCCATGAGGATCATCCAGCTTGTATTTTCGTTATTGTCAATTAGGTATAGGAGAATAACAGTTTGAACGAAGACATTAGTGACAATCTTGAAAATAAAGTTAGCCAACGGCCTAAAAGCTTCAAGATATGTCTAGGGCATACAGTTCTGTAAAGCGTCAAGATATAAGCCTAGAAATGGACAAAAGAGACTTACCGAACAGAGACTCCGACCATTTCCTTCTTTTGACGCCAATGCGACACGTCGTTCTTGAACGCCAACATTTCAAATCTAAGCACCTGATTAATCCTGAAAGCGACAGCGAGACAGAAAAAAAGAACATACACAACATGTAATATGCTAACCAACGCTGTCAGACCCAAAAACCAGGGGTTCGTTTCCAAAAGCATCCTCTTAATCTCGTCAATCTCAGCATTAGCACTCTGACCTTGTTGCTTCGCAGCTTCTTTGAAGCCATGCGTCATCGAAGCAAATAGTTGGAACTTCATCCACGACATAGGCTGAAAAGTAATTTGGAGAGGAAGAGACGGAGTTGTTTCGTTGATTTGAGTGTAGTGAGAACGAAGGTGCCAGAATTCGTTCGGGAAAACAACAGGCTTGTAGTACCCTCTACGGCCAGTTGCATCACGCGAATCGGGAACCAAATGGACGTCTATAAGCATGCTTTGGGGTCAGGTGAAGAGAGAAAAGTTAAAGAGGCAGACTTACGTTCGAGGAGAGGTGGTGGAAGGGTTGAGTAGGGTATAACGGCAAGGTCAGATATGAGAGCAAGGGTCACATTCTAATGTCATTTAAATTTCTGGCATAAATTCATAGGAACTTCAAACGTACTTGATGCCAATGAGGGACAATAATATCAGGCTGTAAAAGATTTTAGTTACACCCCAAGGATGGCTAAAGTTGCACCAGACCTCCTCAATTTCCACGACTTGATCTTCCTTGGCAGAAAGAAGATTCTTCGCCTTTCTGACTTTACTTTTTTTCAGGTAAGGCGTCAGCACTGACAAGACACAATATCAGTCAAGCGAACGCGAATGACATAGAATTTGCATACACTTCCGAACGTGGTGGACACGTTTAGAGTCAAAGTCGGAGCTCCACGGGTCAAGACTGACACCATCTCTTGCAAGGAAGATATCCGCCCATAACGAACCGTTCCTCAACACAGACTAACATATGCAACCCCATCAGTACATGTCTATGACTTTCAGATTACAAATGACATCCTTTACCTCAGGAAATTTAACCTCAAAATTGACGACTCTCTGATCATTATAGTTTCCATATGTAATATTCTTCCATATAAAATGAGGAAGACCCTCGTCCTTTTCCTTGCGGACTGTCGTGGTCCATTTCGTGTACACGTCTGCTCTGGGCAAGGTGGTGAGGTACACATGCATATCCAAGTTCACTCCGGAAGACCAATATGCTTGGGCGTCAACAGGTGGAAGAAGATGTGGGTCTACGACAGGCCTTTCGTTCGTTTGGTCTGCTCCTGCCATGCTGGACGAAACGTCCTTAGCGGTCTCAGAAACCTTGGGACCTAGGTATTTCGTAGCTGAAAAAGACTCAGAACCAAGAAAAAGTCAACTCATCACAAACATACCGATTTGCATCACTGCCCAAATCATGAACATTTGCTATACATAATGGGCACGGTCACTTCGAAATTTCAAGGAATGGAATGACGCACTTTCATTATTCCCATTATTTTCTGAAATCCAGATTCTTCCTCTTGTTGCCCACCTTGGGCCTGTGCTTCAGGCATTGTGAAGGAGCTGCAAAATACAATGCAGCGGCTATTAGTCTAAGAGATGTTCGGTAGCTAAGTGGAGGAAAGAGCAAAGGTTAAATCTTCGGAATAGCCCCGGGCCGGAAATACAGTTGCATGAACGGTAAATTAACATATTCTGGGTACCATACAATAATTCGTACGTAGAAAAAACTATCAGTTATGATAAAAGAAATAGATAAGTGTGATAATAGATCCTTCATGGTTAAAGGTGGATATCAGACCCCATACATTCCCGTGAACTTGAAAGTGCCTTCATCAGGTTTCCATTGGACGTTGACGTCTGAAGTAAGGTCCAAATGGCTGTATCTGCAGTACCGCCATTAGAACCATGCGATACGAAACTAGCTCATAACGGGCACCCACCGAGCGGAACTTTGGCAATTACCAATGAAGTTTTGGAAGTCTTGTGCAGAGAATTTCCTCGATTTGAAGTTGGGTGGTCCGTCGAGCCCCATCAGTTTCCCAAAGACCTTCGGATCCTGACAGACACCGTCATATGCCCACTTTGCCCTACTTTGCTTGCAAGTGGGTTTCCACTATAGATCGACGCGTCAGCACCAACGTTATATCGTAAAAGTTGTGCGACGTACAGTCATCTGTTTCTTGATACCACTACACGCCACTCTCGCTAACTTGCTGGCTTCCTCTATGATCTGCGAGGCTGCCTTTTCTTTGGGTTTCATTGAATCAATCTCTTCCTCCAAACTACGCGCATATTCAGCGAGCTTGAGGATAGTATCACGCGTCGCAGATGTATTTTCGGGTAACTCAAAATTGGTCGCGTTAGAGAGGATATTATCGACCGCGTCTGCTTGAACAGCGTTGTTAGCAGCAGCTGCAAGCTTGGCTTTTTTTGAGGCGGCTGAAGAACTTGCGTCACTCTTTCGTTTCTTGGTAGCAGCGGTAGAAGACATTCTTGAAAGGGACGCGTCAATGTGAAGTCCTCGACTAAATAGGTCATTTGCGCACGTGACTAGTGAAGCGCCAAACCATCAAATTTCAAAATGTTACCAGGTTTCAAAATCAGGACACTTTCGACATTCCAAATATCTTCGAACTTTTATATGAAGAGAGAATTTCTCATGACCATTGTTGAACTATGAGCCAATAGGCATAAGTAGTATACTGTCATTCAGCAAGAGAGTGCAAACAATGTATGTTAGTGTCCAGCCCCACGATGAATGCTTGAATCAGGACATGTTGTAAATCTAAATATATATGCGGTATCTTCGACACAGAGTAGGTGAAACGAACGTAAAGATAAGACCGTCTGAGAGGATCGATAAGCGCTGAAGATGGTCGCAAAATGGCAATCTCAAGTCTTATGTAATAGTCCGGGATAACTCAAAGGGGACATTTTACAGCTGAGCCTCGGCGGAAATCTGACACAACGGAATTTCCATTGGAATACAGAAGCGTGACTTATGCCCGCATCATTCCGCAACCCTAAGCCCTGCCAAACTTAACCACGTGACTACCCTTAACCCTCTGCCCAAGTGGCTTTTATTTCCCGTCCTTTTTATTGCGTTTTCTTACCTTCTCAACTTATCTCAGGTTCCACGCAATTCGTGAGTGCTCTCGTACTCGTCGTCGTCAACAGCGAACTCACTTCCTTTCTTAGCGTTTACCTCGCCAACCCTTTATTATATCTAAACGTACGTGTTAATCGCGTCCTTTACGCGTCGTTATTCCCCTTGCTTACGCGCCACGTAGATGACTCAATCTCGCGAAGACTCTGTCTATCTCGCAAAGCTCGCTGAGCAGGCTGAGCGCTATGAAGGTAGGCATCTCCTGCTACTTGATCGTCATTGTGTGTTCATAAGTCGTACCAGAGATGGTTGAAAACATGAAACGTGTCGCTTCATCTGACCAAGAGCTCACTGTTGAGGAGCGCAATCTCCTTTCTGTTGCTTACAAGAATGTGATTGGTGCTCGCCGGGCGTCGTGGCGGATTGTCTCATCGATTGAGCAAAAGGAGGAGTCTAAGGGCAACGAGGCCCAGGTTCAAATGATCAAGGGCTACAGGGAGAAGATTGAGAGCGAACTTGCCAAGATCTGCGAGGATATCCTCGATGTCCTTGACAAGCATCTTATTCCTTCGGCTGCTTCCGGCGAATCGAAGGTCTTCTACCATAAAATGTATGCGTTCGTTCTATTCTACAACCCATCATTTATTGATCATCGTCTCAGGATGGGTGACTACCACCGCTACCTGGCCGAATTTGCTACTGGCGATAAGCGCAAGGACAGCGCTGACAAGTCATTGGAAGCTTACAAGGCCGCCTCTGACGTTGCTGTCACTGAGCTCCCGCCCACACACCCGATCCGTCTTGGTCTTGCCCTCAATTTCTCCGTCTTCTACTACGAAATTCTCAACAGCCCTGATCGTGCCTGCCACCTTGCCAAGCAAGCCTTTGATGATGCTATTGCTGAACTTGACACGCTATCGGAAGAGAGCTACAAGGATTCGACTTTGATCATGCAACTTCTTCGTGATAACCTGACATTATGGACTTCAGACATGCAAGACTCTGGTAGGTTTTCTTATTTTTAAAATGAGGCAAAAGATTTTGACGCATTTCATTTTACAGCTGAGAAGGCAGATGCTGGAGACGGCAAAGAAGAGGCTGCTGATGAGTAAATGTATCTTGGGTCTCATGTCACTTCTATTATTTTTCATCTCCCCCTTCGTTTTGCATTTCTTGGGCAAGTTTAGGACGTCATGCGTTAGCTCACATATTACGACGTTCCTTTCAACTTGCGTGGTCCGGGTCCCCCTTGCACGAGATAATTCATAACTTAGTAAATAACATCTAAATGGTTGAAAGCTGATTGTTAGTTGCGAGGCGCATTATTGAAAATGATGTCTGATCGGGTAAAAAATTAGTGATTGGAACAGTTTGAAGCGTTCACTGTGAATGATAAATTCGGTGTGACTTCGAAATATTCAACCGGGTGTCTACCTTATGCCAGCACTAATAACAGGGGTGCTTGGCCTGAGTTCCTTGCTGGCCTTGCTATTATTCTTTCTTGCCAGTTTTGACGTGTCCAAAAATTTGTCGCCTCAAGGATGCCGAATGTCTTGGATGTCGCCTTCATATGTCCTACAAACGGGCTTTAATACCGCATGGAGTCCACTGGCAAGAAGATACACCCTATGGCTATATCGTGAAGTTGGGTGGGATTCTATGCAGGTGAATACCAGACGTCTTTTCTTACAATTTTCGATCTAATCCTTGCGTTACTGGTAGGAAGTGGATGAGAGTGGAGACAGTTTACCGGTCCTCTTCCTACCAGGCAATGCTGGATCAGCCCGTCAGGTTCGCTCGATCGCGTCTTCGGCTACGAGACAATACTTTTCTTCTCCTTATGTCGTTTCCGATGCCTTTGAGTCGCGCGGTGTGAAACCGTTAGACATCTTTACCGGTGTGTAGACTGTTTCTTTGCCAGGAATTCTCCCCGAATTAAATGTTGCGTTTCCCCACAGCTGAGTTCAATGAAGATCTGTCGGCCTTTCATGGCTCGACACTAGAGTCCCAAATCTCATATACATCCCATGCAATTTCATATATTCTTTCATTATATCCTCCTAATACGAAGATCATCGTTATGGGGCATTCCATGGGTGGCATCGTAGCTTCCTCCCTGCTCCCATCCAAAAATATCTCAGCCATAATAACCATGTCCACCCCTCATACACTCCCCCCTGCCCGTTTCGATGCACGCATCGATAAGTTGTACGATAGGCTGCAGACCACGTTGGACGAAGATACCACACCAATTTTATCTCTCTGCGGCGGCGCGTCGGATATGATGATCACTTCCGAGACGTGTATTCTACCCCAACCATCTAAAGACGTATTCCGGAAAACGGTGTTTACTTCTGCGTTGGAAGGGGCTTGGACAGGTGTTAGGCACGATGACATGGTTTGGTGTCATCAGGTGAGGTGGAGGGTCGCCCGTGCGGCCCTGGAACTTGGTCTTGCAGATGACCCCCCTTCGCGAGCACGCGTTCTGGATAGATGGTTGCGGGATGGTCATTCTCTCCCGCCTTCTGTGCCAGATGAGAACGAACAACTCGATGTGTCGGACATCTCGAACATTGAGCTTCTTCCGTCTGGCCAAAAGTTGGTCTTGACAAATCCTCATGGATCAAAAACCGTGCTGTTGCCAATCCTTCGCAAATCTTTTGCAAAGGTACCCCAACAGTTGACAGTGATCGTATCACAAGGGTCTATTCCTCCCATTTCGCCTCAGAATCCGATTCCATTGAAAATCTCGATTTTTCACTGTATGGGCAGCACGGTTCAGTCGGCAACGTGCTCTGTCCTTTTACCTGAAACGCTGAAGCTTATTCCCAATCCAATACCAGGAGCCGCTTTTCCCGTTCCACACGAAGGTTGTGATGAATCTGAGGGGAGTGTGCTCTATGAGGCTCGTATACCGTATATCAAAGACCATCAGAATACATTCCGTTGGGTTGGTATCAAAGTTTACAACGGTGATGGACGAGGATGGGTGGTAGCGGGATTAGACCAAGCCGAGTCCACGATTGTTGAATCCGGCGCATTTTGTGAGTTCCCCTTTTATACTTGTTTAGAATACTCTGAAAGCGTCGAATTAGCTTTGTTATTCAAAAAGTTATCGGTCTCTATTCTCCCTCACGAAGGCCTTACGTCGTCCTTCTCGTTCCCGAATTTGTTATCAAATGCTTTGGTAGTCTATCGTTTGAGACCACATCGTCCTTCGATACCCGCCTGCGCAGGTTTGTCCCCGTCGTCGTCGAGTTCTATTTCAAACTGCTTATTACCTTTGCCTTTGCCTTTGCTTTTAGCTTCGTTATTCCCTCCCCTCATCATGCACACTTCCCATTCATCAGAAACTCATTATTTCCCAGTTGTATCTGGGCAAGGACGCCGGATTCTTCTTCATACACACTTAGAAGCCCCTTTTATGGATTCATCTGCCTTTGAACAATCCTCTTTAAACCTCAAAATATACTCATCCGGCGAAATGGCATGTCAAAAGGAATTCTCTGGATTTGATATTACTATCGATTGGTCCGCTACACTGGGACGATGGTCGTCGAGATATCTGAATTCGTTGTTGAGTTGGGCTGCTGGCGTTGCATCGCTTGTTGTTTTTCTGGGATGGATGCAGGAAGATAATACTTGTGGGTGTTTTTTAGTCTTTCATTTGGAAGTAGGTGCCATTAGAGATTTTCAATTTACAGCTTGGATGCCCCCTGTTGAACACTCCCTCGCTACATTCAGCCGTTTGCTCTTCTACTATCTACTACCTGCGTCTTTCATACTTTCCTTGATTCCACTTCCTCCTTCTCTATATGTAGGCAATAGGGGGATTGCTTTCCTGGCTCCTATAGCTCCCGTCATCCTGTTCATTGCTAGCGGCCTTGTCTGTGTGGTCTGGGGCATCTTGTTGGCTTTGTTGACTGTCTGCGGCAAAGTCAGCTTGTTGCTACTTGGCAGGTAAGTTCATTGTTGAGCTTCAGAAAGAATCTGGACTCATTGATAGATTTTGCAGTCGCAAAGGGAAAGCAATCGTTCAGAAGGGAACGATGCTGTCTATACTAACTATTTGTGCGGCCATTTTTCTCTTCATCCCATGGCAAGTGGCCTATCTCGGCTGCTGGGTGCTCCATTTGTACACGTGCGCCTCCGCAAGACAGCTACAGTTGGATGCTGTTTCATACTCCAGAACGGAAGCAGTGCCTTTAGCCAACACGAGACGAGATAGCGCAGAAGACCAGGGTAGGATGTCGCCGACATTGCCGGGACGAAAACCTCCAAGCGAAGTCGTCATCAAGCAGAGCAATCTGAATCATAGTCTACACCTACTTCTGCTTATGACCTGGCTATTGCCTTTCACGGGTCCTGTGCTGACAGTGTGGGTACGAACACTACTGACGGCTGGCTTTGCCACACCGTTCGATAGTGACCACAACTTCATCTCTGTATTGCCCTTCCTTATTCTTGTAGATTATGCATCCTGGACTCCTGGCCGCCTATTCGAACGGGCACAGTGCGTTTGCTGTCGTTTCGTTTCGAGCTATCACTTACTCTTTTTTTTAGCTTTGAAGGCCTGATATCGGTCAGATGGCTGTTTGTGCTGGTGTCAACGACGGCCTTCGCTTTTGGGTCACGAAAACCTTATATGGTATTGGACGTGGGGAGAGTTGCTGTGTCCGCTATTGTAATAACTAGAATTGGGCGAAGGTATTGGGGTGGACCTTCATGGACATGATAAAAATAGAACTGTTGGTGGACGAATTTGGTATTTATAGATAATTATTGAAAATCGTCCAAAAAGCTTTTATGTGAATGAATTTACATAGAAATGAGAACTTAAATTTGGTATGAATGCAGTGTGAAGATACTTCTGTTTGAACACAGATGCAAAACATAAATGCAACTTGTGCAGAAAAAACAAGGATATGTACGTAATCAAAATCAGAATCAGAACATGTCATGTGGCAGTGTTAACCGGCCCGAACGCCCATAGATCATCTATAAAGTACCGTGAACGGCGTATCTCTATCCCCTACTTCGCCTTTAGCTCAAGACGCAATTACCAGCCTGTAAACAAGAGATGTGGAATAACAACAATCAGCCAAGTTACGGTGGGGCTCCTCCACCGTATGTTGTGTTTAATTGTGTCGTGGTGAAGGCTAACAAGCACTTGGTTTTATAGATTCCCAACTTTCCCGAGCAGGTGAGCACGACAGATCGTCCTGCAACGTTTCATTGAAGACAACGGCAGGGATGGGCCGCACAACAATTACAGTCCACAACCCGGAATTCATTCTGGTTACGCTCCTTCTTATGGTCCTCCCGGTGGCCAGTACGTACTTGGCCCTTTGCTATTTTCTTTTCTTGACCTTTCACTAGATATGGACCACCTCCTGGACCACCTCCTGGCGGGTTCGTACATGTTTGATATCGATCAGCGCCCATGATTCACCCTTGCTTTCTTAGCTATGGTCCTCCTTCAGGTCCTCCGCCCTCTGGGTAAGTTCAAGTAAGGTTAGCGCTATCGGTTGTTAACACCTCTTTCAAGATATGCACCGCCTCCTGGGCCTCCTTCTGGGTGAGTTATATGATTGGTGAGAAGCACTTTCTACTAAACTTCTCACGTCTTTCAAGCTATGGACCACATTCTGGGTGAGAGTTTCTATTTATGACTTTGTTTGACCCGTTTTAACTCTGCAGAAGAGGGTTCGCGCCGCCGCCAGGTCCACCTCCTCAAGGGTGAGTCCAACCGTTAGGTATGGTCTTGATGATGTTGACCACTCAATAGGTATGGTCCTCCACCCGGGCCACCACAGTTGTCAAGGTACATAGTGAACGTACATTGATATTTATTCCAATTAATTTTATCAAGGTATGCGCCTCCTTCAGGGCCACCACCACAGAGTGGCTATCCTGGTCAGCAACATCACCAACAGCAGCCTAACAATGGCTATCCTGGTCAGCAATGCCACCAACAGCAACCTAATAGTGGTTATCCTGGACAGTACAACGCACAGTAAGTGCTTTGCGAGTCTGTGTTGTTTTTTCCTCATGTCGTTCACAGAGGAGCGAATGTCTTCCATCCGCGTATGTCATTATCTTCATTGATTCCCTCATCGCATTTTACCGTTGTACCTCGCAGAAGGACCCCCACCAATGCCACCTTCCCAGGTCCAGAAGTATGGCCCTCATTTCCAGGGACAAAACAACCAAGATGCGCAGCCGTGGTTCCAGTACTCTCTGTGCAATGGCAAAAAGAAGGGTCTTTTCGTACGCCTGACCTATGAACAATTGTTCAACACCCAATGACCGTCACGTTGCAGGTCGGTATCAATTATGTTGGACAAGATGGTCAACTTGCGGGTTGTATTAACGATGTACACAACATCAAAGCCTTCGTGATTGGTGGGTCCAAAACGAGAGAGGACTTAAATAAACACTAAACCCTATATAGAAAGGTTTGGGTACAAGCAACAGGACCTTGTAACGCTCACAGACGACCAGACTAATCCTCGTTCATTCCCTACTCGGGCGAACATTGTACGTCTTCTTCAGGAACTTTTCATCACTGTTTGACTCTGGCATTAGATTCAGGCTATTCAATGGCTTGTGCGCGATGCTCAGCCAAACGATTCGTTATTCTTCCATTGTGAGTTATATCTTCGTGATCTTTGAGCGGTCTCGAATTTAATCGCATTGGCAGACTCCGGCCATGGGGGACAAACGAAGGACCTTGATGGCGATGAAGCAGATGGATTTGATGAGGTTATCTATCCAGTATGACCAAAAATTGCACCTTCATGTCTAATTTGAAATCTCACCTTGGCGGTAGCTGGATTTCGAGGCAGCGGGTCACATTACCGACGACGTATGTTTATACAAAAAACTAATTTAGGATCCTGACCAATGACTGGCATTTAGGATATGCACGACCTCTTGGTTAAGCCGTTGCCTCCGGGTTGTCGTTTGACTGCTATTTTTGATGCAAGTGTGTTGTTCTGAATGTAAGACCCGCAATAACATCGTTTTCAGTCTTGTCATTCCGGATCTGCCCTTGGTGTGTCTTTTCTATTACGATTCATTCTCTATTCTGAGTATCTCTAAATTTAGATCTTCCCTACGTCGTAAGTTGATATTTTGAAAAACTGAATTGTTCTTTCATTGTGTCCAGTATTCGACAGAAGGCAAGCTCAAGGAGCCAAATCTGGCCGCTGAAGCTGGCCAAGGTCTCCTCAAGGCCGTTACGTCGTACGCAAAAGGTGATATGGGAGGCGTCTTCAAATCTGCCATGGGGCTGGTCAAGACCGCTACAGGAAACTCCCAAAAGGCGGACAAGTTTGCGAAAGCGACGAAGACAAGTCCTGCCGACGTGGTAAGTACTTATACTCGGACTTTGGTAATGTTGCTGCTAACAAGAACCCTAGATTTCTTTCAGTGGTTGCAAAGACAGCCAGACGAGTGCTGATACTCAGGAGGCAGGCGAGGCAACGGGTGCCATGAGCTTTGTACGTTTTTTTGCATGCAAAGTCAAGTATGTCGTTGACATGTTCTCGCCAGGCTCTTATTAGTGCTTTGAGGAGTAATTCACAACAGAGCTACCAAGAACTGCTTGTGAACGTTCGTGAAATTCTAAAGTCGAAATACAGCCAGAAGCCTCAGGTAATTTTCCCTCTTATATATCGCGTGGACCGGTGTTGATGTCTCCCCTAACAGCTTCCAAGTTCTCACCCGATCGCAAGTGTCCTTGTCTTGCAACTAATATAACACTCATTGACCTTTGATTTATTACTTTTGACAGGACACGAATATCATGTTCATCTGCTGAGCTTCAGGGTTTTTACAGGATATCTTTTGCTTGGAGTAGTCGAGACCACCGCTACGGTTGGTTGGTGCTTCTCGTTCACGTCCCCGATTAGCTGTTTGTAATGTGTTGTAGAATTTTGATTCGGTTTACTTTTCTATGAACCCATTTCTTTCTGGTTTTGATATTCCAAGAATTTGTCTAAATTTTTTGGTACTTGGCTCCTAGGGTTGGAAACATTACTGTACCATTTTCGGCAAACACGTGACTTTCCCTCGTTTTCGAAAGATCTCAGAAAATAAATTGAGAAAAAATTTAATCCGAGGTTAAAAAAAATTGGAAGGGACAGGGGACAGCTGAGTTGAAATGGTACAGTACACCAATACCGAGGCTGATGCCATATAATAGTTTGGGTATCTGAGCGGCAACATGCCAGATCGTCAGGTTTTCTACACTGCGTGACTTTCAACCTATTTTGGCCCTTTTCAGTCAACATGCAGGTTGAAAGTCACTCTATAATAGGAGGTTGAAAGTTGGTTGAAAGGAATTCAACCTATACTCAACCCATTGGAGGGTGAAACGCCCGTTTCAGCTCACCACAGGTTGGAATTCAACGTTCAACCTTAGTGGCGCTCACACTGGCAGTGCTAGTTCGGTTCATTGGGCCAAATGAGAAGAATAGGAATAGCTGTGCTGGTTGTAACTTTATTGGCTGTTGCTATAGGGCATATACTTTCAGGACCCGAATTGCTCTCTGGGCATTTTTTCGAAGAATTACATACTACTAGTTGCAGCCAATGGTAAGCAGTGTGAACAATGACTCTTTTTCCAGATCTAGCACTTTGCGGATGGATGCAGAGTCGGCCGCCCGTAGACCATCTATAGTTTATAAAATACGGTGTTTCATGATCATAACCCTCACTTTAGTTCCTACTCTGAGAAACACATACTACTGAATGTCGGAAGGTCGTCAACTAAAGACGCCATGGAATCGGAAAAGCAACAATCAGCCAAGCACACCCGCACCAGCGTATGTGTTGTCTTGATCGTCCGTGATCGTCAGGGCTAATAAGAAGCTTCTCAGATATCCCAACAGGTAAATAAAGCGAAGTATTTCTGGTATATAACTTCATCAATCGTACGCTAGCAATGGGCCGAACAATAATTACAACCCACAAGCTGGATATCAAGCCTATGGACCACCTGGCCAGTATGTATTTGGCCTTCTGTTTTCTGCTTGCTTTTTTGATTTGTCGTCTAGATATGGCTCACCTCATAACAGGTTAGTACTGTGATAATTTGTTGTGACAGACAAACGCCCATGATTCTCCCTTAGTTATGGTCCCCCCTCCGGTCCTCCGCCTTCTGGGTGAGTCGAAGTGAGACGTGCTTGCTTTTCTATCAGTTTTTAACCTTCAAAAGATATGGACCGCCTCCTGGGCCTCCTTCAGGGTGAGTTGCGCTGCTTCGTGATAAGTACATTCTAAAACATATCCCAGTTACGGACCTCCTGGGTGAGAATCTCTATCTGTACCGTTGTTAGAGTGTCATTCTAAATTTGCAGAAGAGGGTACACGCCACCTCGAGGGCCATCTTCTCAAGGGCGAGTTCAAATCTGTTGTGACTTTGATTAAGTTGCTGACTGCTTCCGACATAGGTACGGCAAAGGTCCTCCACAAGGACCACTAGCAGGGTATGAAGCGACCTTACA